>ERZ827168.34-NODE-34-length-229992-cov-10.664452_pt1 | contig 229992 bp, 231 predicted proteins | sample MGYA00519868_ERZ827168 | MGnify/ENA primary metagenome ERZ827168 (study PRJEB31778, sample SAMEA3449271) | human gut metagenome | biome: human gut; feature: human-associated habitat; material: faeces | place: United Kingdom | collected 2010/2012 ... | reverse complement strand
GACTTAGTGCAGAGGGTGTCGCAATACATATCAGAGACAACACACTCAATACAAGGCAATGGCAGACGAAGATTGCACTTCCTACACAGTCTCCGATGATTATTGCAAAGACCGCTTTTCAGTTGTTTGAAAAGAGATATGGGTGGAACAACCCTATCCGTTCTGTGACGGTACAAGCCATAAATCTTGTTCCACAAGACACGCCCCGTCAAATAGATATGTTTATGGACGCCGCAAAACAGGACAAACTGGAGCGAATGGAAAAGTGTGTTGAAGAAATCAGACGGCGTTTCGGAAAGGACAGCATAAGGAATGGGGTTCTGTGTCAGAACCTGCGGCTACCACCGGAAAAAGCCGAAATCACTATGCCGACAGGTATGGTCGGTTAAGGAGGGCTTATTGTGATTGACGAAAAAGAGGTTACGGCTTATGTTGCGATACCCGACTGCTTTTTGCAGGGGTGCAGCGAAGATATTGTTATCTTCCGTGCGGACGGCGGAAACCATTTTACCGACTATGGTGTATATGAGGGAATGTTCCTTTTCTTTGACCGGAAAAAACGCTTTAAGAAAGGAAGGCTTTCCTGTTACATCAATACTGCCGGAGATGACCGACCTAAGTACAGGGTGTCGGATAAGAACATCGACGGATACAAGCACTTGGGAAGATTAGTTTTGACTTTGAGAAATTACGAGGTATAGAAATGGAATCCGATAGAAGAAAAGTTTATGTTGAAGTAAATGTAACACACAGACCTGATGGAACGGCTCGTCCGAATTTCGTCAAGTTTGAGAATGATGAAAAATATGAGATAGACCGTGTAATTCAGAAATGCCGTGCGGCTTCCACTAAAGTCGGAGGAACCGGTATCCGCTACACGGTACAGATTTGCGGCAAGCCCACATTTCTGTTCGACGAAGAAAACGGAAAGTGGTTTGTAGAAGCAAAATCCTAATGGTAGGAGGTTTTGTAACTTGAAACATTTATCGAGATTTGACATCGAAGCGATAGCCGACAAGTATGTTCAGGCATATATGGCACTTCCCGATGTCCGTAACACACAAATATACAGAATTGACCCGGAGCTTCTCTTGGAGAAGGTTCTCGGATTGAATGTCGAATACCAGCACCTATCCTATGACGGTAGTATTCTCGGGATGACCTCATTTACGGAAATGGGTGTTCAGGTATTTGAAGATGATGATAACGAAGCCTTTTTCTTTTTGGACGGGAAAACCGTTCTCGTGGAAAAGGACTTGAACTTTGACAGCAAGCTGAAAGGCAGAAAGAATTTCACCTTAATGCACGAGGGCAGCCATCAGATATTTAAGATGTTGTTCCCGAATGATTACGGTGTAACACAGAAATCTGCCGGAGTACATTATTACAAGGTAAATTCCGAGAGGAATAAGCCAATATCTGATTGGGAGGAATGGCAGGCAAACACGCTTGGAGCTGCTATTCTTCTTCCTGAAAACCTCATAAAACAAGGAATGTATCTGTTCAGTCTCGGCGAAAAGATTGAATGCCTGAACAAGATATACTATCCGAGTGTATATAAAAGGTTTGACGCACTTGCGGATTTTTTAGGGTGTTCCAAAAAGGCTCTTGCCATACGAATGAAACAGCTCGGACTTTTGAAAAAGGAGTATCTTGATAATCCTTTTGATTTGGTTACGGTTTATCCGGAGGTGAGCGAGCTATGAAATCGTTGGAACAAAAGATAATCGTAAGGTGCAAAAACTGTGGCTGGCGTATTTTTGACAAGGTAACAATGACAACAGGCGTTATTGAACTGAAATGTCCGAACTGCCACAGAGTAGTAGAGGTTGACTTGTCCCTCCGCAAAGGAACGGTCAAATACAGATTAACAAGAAGCAGTAACAGAGCGAACAATTAAATATCGGGCAGATGTACCGAGCCACGAGTCCTTGAGCGAAAGCTCCTGAGTCATCAAATTGCCGGACGCTGAGAATTGTGGGATAGAAATATCCTAATGTTCTTGGTGTCCGGCTTTTTTGTCGCTCCCGAAAGGAGCAAGACCGTGACATATAAGTGGCTGGCATATATCGCCAAGTATCCGTAATCTCCGAATTTTTGATTTCAACCAAATTCAAAAATTCAAATTCAAGGAGATTACGACAATGACAAAACTTACATTAGAACAACAGGAATTATTATTTGCGAACGACTGCAAACTCATCAATCTGCGGTATGAATACCACGGGTACACCGGCACGGAGAAATGGGCGATTGTAACAGAATTGGCGGAAGAAGAATTGTGGGTTAAATACCCTGATGTTATCCGTCGGTACACCCCGTTCATTCTGCTTTCTATGGCTCAGGGCGAAGTGATTGACGAGTCATACAGAAACAATGATAAGTACGAAAAGCGAGCAAAAAGAACAATCGATGTGTACGGATATGAAGATGACATCTCTGAACAGTTCCACCGGGAACTGATTACTCCGTTTGTTGACCCGTTTGAGCAAGCGGAAGAAGAACGGATTGAGGAAGAAAAGGAACAGCTCCGCCAGTTAGAAATTGCAAAAGTCAGAAAGGTATTGCAAATGCTTAAACCAATTCAGAGAGAACGACTGATAAAAGCAATTCTGTTAGGTATGAGTTCAAGAAAAATCGCAAAGGAAGAAGGCGTATATTACAGCGTTGTAGATAAGTCGATTGCCACTGCAAGAAAAAATTTCAAGAAATTTTATGAAAACCTCTGATTTTGGGTGTGCATTTTGACCCCCTTTGTCCAAATGAGTGAAGGGGTTATTTCAAATCCGGATACGAAATGCACTTTCGATACTAAATGAACAGAGAGGTTATACATATATGCAGAGAAAAGAAATTCAGCGTGGAGATTTATTCTACTACGATTTTGGAAAAAGAGAAGGGTCTGTCCAGTCGGGAGAGAGACCCGTAATGGTAATTCAGGCAGACAACTTTAATGCCAATGCTCCGACAATTATTGTTGCGGCTGTTACGGCTGTGATGAAAAAGAAGTATCTTCCTTCACACATCATTTTGGGTGAGGACTTCGGTCTGAAGAAGCCGTCAATGGTTCTTCTTGAACAGATACAAACCGTCAATAAGGACGAACTAACAGACTACATTGGTTCGGTAAACGATGAAAGGCTTTGGAAACATATTAACGCAGCTCTTAAAAAGACTTTCGGTTTATGGATTTACAACACAGACAGAAACGGAGATGTTCGTTGCTTATGCCCCAAGTGCCTGAGCGACTATATCCACGACCCGAATTATGTTGTCAGGCGTCTTGACCCGTTTGCGAAAAGCAAAGACCATTGCGACAAGTGCAATAACAGCGGTTGGGATTATATCGTTTATGACAAACGCACCTCGGTCAAAGGAAAGGGGTGCAGGAATGAGTAAGCGAGTGAGAAACAAAGACAAATATGATATTCCTATGTGGCACAGACCAACCATTTCCATTGCGGAAGCGTCAGCTTATTCAGGAATAGGGACAGGAAAACTATATGAAATGACAGATACAGAAGATTGTCCGTTTGTTCTTTGGGTTGGCACAAGGAGAGTAATCAAAAGAAAGCCATTCGTTGAGTATCTTGAAAGGCAATACTCAATTTAGCTCAAAAGTCAAGTGTGCGATGAGTCAGTTCGCATCATTGGCTCATCGCTGCTTTTTCTGTATCCTTTTAGACAGAAAAATAAAGGAGGTTGGTACAATGCCCGAAAGAAAAAGTAAAGAAAAATATGATATTCCGCTTTACAGAAAACCATTCTTATCAATAGAGGAAGCTGTTGCTTACACGGGGATAGGGAGAGATAAACTTTATGAATTGACAAACCCTGAAGATTGCCCTTTCGTTTTATGGATTGGCAACCGCAGAATGATTAAAAGAAGGGTTTTCGATGAGTACATTGAAAAATGCTACTCAATATGACGGGAGGTGTTAGTAATGGGCAATAGCGAAATTGTAGAGCGTTTCAAAAGCAGGAGTTCAGAAGTACCTTTATGGCACAGGCAGAATTTATCTGTACAGGAGACTTGTGCTTATACAGGTCTTGGGAGAGAAACGATATACTCTCTTATTAAGCAGGAAGATTGTAATTTCGCCCTGAGAGTAGGTCGAAGAACAATGATAAAGCGTGTTCGGTTCGAGAAATATCTCGAAAATCTATATTCGATTTAGGAGGTTACTAATGATAAAAGTAGAAGGAAAGGAAATCGCTGATTACAGAAAAGAACTTGAGAACAGAAAAAGCGATTTGCCAATATGGGAACGCAAAGTTCTGACCTGTGATGAAGCTGCGGCATATTCCGGGATAGGAATTGCAAGATTAAGAAGTATGACAATGAAAAAGGGCTGTCCGTTTGCTGTTGCAAATGGGACACAGATTTTGATAGTCAGAGAAAAGTTCGATGCTTATATGGATAAAGCAGAAAAGGTATAGGAGGAAAAGATAATGGCAAAGACGAAAAGACGAGATAAATCAAGAGTTGTTCTTCGAACAGGCGAATCACAGCGAGCAGACGGTACATATCATTATTGTTGGACGGACGCCAACCGAAAAAGGCGTTATGTATATGCCAAGACTCTTGACGAACTTCGTTACAAAGAAGAACAAATAGAAAAAGACAAGAAAGACGGCATAAAAGCCGAAGCTCGATATACTACCCTCAACGATATGTATGAGCTTTGGAAAGATTTGAAGCGTGGTTTGAAAAACAACACCTTCGAAAACTATAAATATATGTATGAGACTTTCGTCCGCCAACAGATTGGCTCAAAGACCGTTTCTTCTTTGAAAAAATCGGATATTAAGAGGTTTTACAACTACCTTGCAGATGAACGCCATTTGAAACCAGCGACTATTGATAATATCCATACGGTTCTTCATCAGATATTAGATATGGCAGTTGATGATGATTATCTCAGAAATAATCCTTCCAATAATGTGCTGAAAGAGTTAAAGCAGTCCCATTGTTTTCAAACGGAGAAACGCAGAGCCTTAACGAGACCGGAACAGGAACTGCTCTTAAGTTATCTGAAGAATACACCGTCTGCAAGTTTGTGGTATCCGATTTTTGCAGTGTTGATTGGAACAGGGCTTCGTGTTGGAGAAGCGACGGGTCTCAGATGGTGCGATATTGATTTGGAAGAAGGTATAATTGATGTGAACCACACACTGGTTTATTATGACCACCGTACCGAGGGAAGTAAGCGTGGCTGCTATTTTAACATCAATACCACGAAAACTCCGGCTGGCAAACGCCAAGTCCCGATGTTGGATTTCGTCAAAGAAGCATTCCTTATGGAAAAGGAAAGACAGGAGTTGCTTGAAATTCATTGCGAAGCTGTTGTGGACGGATATACTGATTTTATCTTTCTTAACCGTTTTGGACAGCCGCAACATCAAGCAACTCTTAACAAAGCTATCCGCCGTATTATCCGTGACTGCAATGATGAACAGCTCCTGAAAGATGAAAATGCAAAGGTTTTGCTTCCTCATTTTAGCTGCCATTCATTAAGGCATACATTCACGACAAGAATGTGTGAGGCAGGTGTAAATGTAAAGGTTATTCAGGATACGCTTGGACACAAAGATATTTCTACCACCCTTAACATTTATACTGATGTAACGAAGGAGCTAAGAAGGTCTGAATTTGAAGGTCTTGACTCGTACTTCAAAAATGAGTATAATAAAGCGAATTGATTTTTAGCGGTTTATTCGTTTTAGGATAAAGTGCTTACACCATTTACACCAATTTATACAGTAATCGCAATCAAATTCGATATTATTCGAAGACTTGCGAGCGACCCCAAAAGCACGAAAATTGCTGCGATAGTAAAAAATATGATGTCACAGCACATCAAGTAAATGATGTCTGCTTTCGTCCCCACTATGAAACCGCTCGATTAATTTCAGTTAAAAAGCAATTCAATTTGAATTGCTTTTTTATTATATAAAAATTGACATTATTTGCTTAAAATGTTATAATTCAAGCGCTGAATCTTTTATTGAAAAGAGAAAAATAAAATGCGAAAAACCAAAATTGTATGTACTATAGGGCCTTCTTGCGACAACGAAAAAGTTTTATCCGAAATGTTTGACGCAGGAATGAATGTTGCGAGATTGAATTTTTCTCACGGCACGCAAGAGGAGCACCGTGAAAAAATCGATTTATTAAAAAAAGTGCGCAAAGAAAAGGGTAAGCCGCTTGCGATAATGCTGGACACTAAGGGCCCCGAATACCGTATAGGTGTTTTTGCCGATAAAAAACATATTCTTAATAAGGGTGAAACCTTTACCTTTACTACCGATGAAATAATAGGTGACCGTTCTAAAGTATCTGTAAGTTATAAAAATTTATCAAAAGAATTAGAAATCGGCGACAGAATTTTTGTAAATAACGGTTTGCTGGAATTTTCGGTTATTGACATAAAAGGCAGCGATATTGTATGCAGAGTAGACGTTGGCGGCGAAATTTCCAACCGCAAAAGCATGAGCTTTCCGGACAGAGTTTTAAAGCAAACGTATTTAAGTGAACAAGATAAATCTGATTTGCTTTTCGGAATAAAAAACGACGTCGATTATATTGCCTGCTCTTTTGTTTCGTGCAAACAGGACATTGTTGACGTAATTGATTTTATTAAAGCTAACAACGCAAAAAATATCGGTATAATTGCTAAAATTGAAAACCGGTCCGGTATAGACAATATTGAAGAAATTTGTTCTGTTTGCGACGGCATAATGATCGGCCGAGGCGACATGGGCGTTGAACTGCCGTTTGAAGAACTTCCCGCAATTCAAAAGCGACTTATTACAAAATGCAGACTTCTTGGCAAAAGGGTAATAACAGCGACCGAAATGCTCGAGTCAATGATGCATAATTCAAGACCGACTAGGGCCGAAACCTCCGACGTCGCAAATGCGGTATACGACGGCTCAAGCGCGATTATGCTCTCAGGCGAAACAGCTGCAGGGGAGTATCCTGTATTAACCGTTAAAACAATGTCTAAAATAGCGGAATCAACCGAAAACTCTATTCATTACCGCAAACGCTTTTTAAATACAGATTTTATTATTAAAAACGAAATGGACGCCATTTCTCATTCGGTTTGCGGTATGGCAATGGATATAGGGGCAAAAGCCATTGTTGTTTGCTCGCTTTCCGGAATGACGGCGAGGATGGTATCCCGTTTTAGACCTCCTATAGATATTTTAGGCCTTTCGGTAAACGAAAAGACATACCATCAGCTTGCGCTTTCCTGGGGCGTAAAACCCGTTATGTGCGAGGTTTATCCGTCGGTAGAAGTTTTGTTTTATACCGCTAAACAAATTGCCGTAAAAGAGCTTAATTTAAAACCGGGCGACCGCCTGGTTATAACCGGCGGGACATCCGGCGATTCCGGCCATACAAACACTATACGTATTGAAACAGTATAATTTGCGAAATTGGGTGTAAAAAAACTGCCTTTCGGCAGTTTTTTTAATTACTTTTAGTTGTTATAAAAGGTTGTATAACTGAAGCTACCTTTGGAACAGGCATGGTTTGAACAATAACTTCGCCGGGGCCTTCAACTACTGTATTAAATAGTCCTTCGCCGCCGAATAAAACATTTTTTACGCCCTTTATTGATTCAATATCCATCTTGCAAGTAGAACTCATCATTACAAGGTGACCGGTATCTATAAGGATTTTTTCACCGGCCTTTAAGTCGTATTTTATAGCAGATCCGTCAATTTCGATAAAGGCAGTACCTTCGCCGCTGATTTTTTGCATAATAAAGCCTTCACCGCCAAAGAAGCCTGCTCCGAATTTCTTTCTAAAGGTTATGGACAGATTAATATTTTCAGTAGAAGCCAAAAATGCAGATTTTTGACAAATGTATTCAACGCCAGGTGATAAAGATAATGCCTCAATGCTTCCGGGAAATTTGCTTGCAAATGCAATCATACCTTCGCCGCCAACTGCGGTATAGCGGTTTTGAAGCATCTTTTCTCCGGATAATGCACGGCTGAACATTTTACCGATGCCGCCATTAGAAGTTGTTTCCATCTTCATATTTGCGTTCATCCAGCTCATTCCGCCGCCTTCTGTGATCATTGCCTCGTTAGGTTCGAGTGTGCATTCCACTGCAGGAAAACTGTCGCCGACAATTCTGTACTTCATAAAAACCCTCCTATAAATTTGTATTTATATTATATATCATAAAAAAATATTTTTCAACAATAAATATTTTGCAATATTGACAACCAAAAAAGCTATTGATATAATTTTACTATAAAAATTTTGAGGTATAATAATGATTATCGATGCACATGCTCATATATATCCTGATAAAATTGCAGAGAGCGTTGTTCAAAAGCTTTCTGCACCTACCGGCCTTACTCCTTCGTCAAACGGCACTGCTAGAGGGCTGCTGTTAAACATGCAGATCTCCGGTATTGATAAATCAGTAATTCTGCCGGTTGCAACAAATCCGTTAAAGGTTGACCACTTAAATGATTTTGCTTTTTCATTTAACGGTCAAAACGGGCTTTATTCTATGGGCGCCATGCATCCCGATTGTACATACTATAGGGAAGAGCTTGCAAGAATTGCCGCAAACGGCATAAAAGCCGTAAAGATCCATCCTGTGTATCAAGGTGTTGATTTTGATGATATAAGGTATCTTAGAATTTTTGAACGCGCTTCAGAACTCGGCCTTTTCATTATAACCCATGCCGGATACGATATCGGATTTCCCAATATTGAGCATGCTCTATACGAAAAAATAGAGAATGCAATAAAAGCAGTGGGTAATTTTAAACTTGTTTTAGCACATATGGGCAACTGGGAAAATTGGAATAATTTTGAAGATTTTCCGATTTATGATGATTTATATATTGACACTTCATTTTCTCTTGATAAATATATTTATCGTAACGACGAAAATCGTTCCGAGGATATTATTAAAGCGTACGGTAAAACCGGCAATTTTATGAAGGCTGAGCAGTTTACTCGCTATTTAAACAAATTTGGCGCGGATCATATTTTGTTTGGCTCGGATTCGCCATGGGACGATCCTGCAAAACCACTTAATTTTATTCGCAATTTGTCAATTAATGAAGCTGATAAAAAACTTATTCTCGGTGAAAACGCCGCAAGAATATTTAAAATTTAAAATTTTGGAGCATTAATGAAAAACAAACTCAAAAATTTTTGGTACTATTACAAATGGCACACGATTATCGCTTTATTATGTGCCTTTACAATTGCCGTAAGCGTTGCGCAATGCGCGTTTAAAACCAAATATGATTACAGCCTTGTGTTAGTACTTAATGACCGCGCTGTTACAGATAAACAAGCCTCGTTACTTGCTGACGGGCTAAAAAACTTTGGCGAAGATGTAAACGGCGACGGTAAGATAAATGTTTTTATAATGAATTGCTCATATGATGAAAATTCGGCAGATAAAAATAATGTTTTGGCTATTAAGCAAAAGCTTCAAATGTCCGCAATGGGCTCAGCTGAATGCATTTTATATATTACAGACGACGCTTCATTTGAATTTTGCGATTCCGTTAAAAAAGACGGCGGCTTTTTTATTAACAAACATTTGCCGGATAAAAACGGAAAAGCTTTAAATATTGCCGATTACGCATTTATACGCGAATTTAACAGCCTTTTCTATAATCCGGTTGAACCGTTATATATATCGGAAAGAATAGTTAAAGGCACTATTATCGAAAGAAATAAATCGGTTGAAAAATATGTAAACACAAGCGAAAAACTTTTAAACAACATAATTTCACATAGAAATAGTTAATGCTTGACATTTTTTTTTAATATGTTACAATATTTATTGCTGATTAGGGCTTGTAGCTCAGCTGGGAGAGCGTTCGGTTCGCATCCGAGAGGTCATGGGTTCGAATCCCACCAGGTCCACCAAAAAAAGGATTGCTGTAATAACAGCAATCCTTTTTATTTTAATTCAAGCCGCATAAGAATAAGCTCTTGCCAGCCGTTTGTGCGTGAACGAAAACCTTTCGGGTTGCGTCCGTATTCTACAAACCCTTCGCTTTTATATAAAGCGATTGCATTTTTGTTGTCTGCAACCACGCTAAGCTCTAATTGCGCATAGCCTGCGATTTTAGCGCATTCGATGCAGGCTTGTGTAAGCGCCCGGCCTATTCCACGCCCCCAGTAATTTTTATCAATACTTACGCCAAACTCTGCTCTTTTGTTGACTTTATAGTTAGATCCAATGCGGTCAATTCCTGCAGTGCCGATTATTTTTCCGTCAATAACAGCTACAATCTCAATTTCATTTTTGCTATCTGTTTTTTCTTTTAAATACTTGGCTTCACCGTCGGCTGTCATGGTGTTTTCATCGGGGTAGGATAGAAGAAAATCTGTCTGCTTATGTGTGAGTATAAAGTTTTTAAGAACATTAGCGCCGTCGTTTTCCGTCCCGTTTCGCAAAATGCATTCTCTGCCGTCTTTTAATGCAATTATTTTAAAGTATTTCGATGTTTTCACCGCCTTGATTAAAATTAAAATGATGGCTCTGTTATTTCAGAGCCATCAAAAATTATAGTCCTAATATTTCTATGCCGCCTTTTACAAGCTCTTGCGCATAAGCTTTTGCAGTTTGTTCGTCTTTTTTAATGGCTGAAACATAAATTTTAATTTTAGGCTCTGTACCCGAGGGCCTTATTGTAACCGAGGATTTATCTTCCAACTCATAAGCTAAAACTTCGGAAGCGGGAAGATCGATTTTTGACGTTTTTCCGGTGGTAATATCGGTTGAAATTTGTGCGGAATAATCTTTTACCGTAACAACTTTTTTACCGGCAATTTCGCTTGGATATTCAGATTTCAAACGAGCCATGGCGTTTTGCATATCCTGCATGCCGCTTTGGCCTTCGCAGGTAATGCTGCGCTGCATATCAAAGCAGTAACCGAATTCTTTGTAAAGATTGTTTAGTACATCTAAAATAGTAAGACCTTTAGCTTTGTAGTAGCAAACCATTTCGCAAATAAGCATTGAGCCTACAACGGCGTCTTTATCCCTTACATAACCGCCGGCAAGATAACCGTAGCTTTCTTCAAAACCGAAAATAAATCTTTCTTGTTCGCCTATGTTTTCAAGTTTTAATATTTCGCCGCCGATAAATTTAAATCCGGTTAAAACATCAATAAGTTTACATCCGTATTTTTCGCAAATAGGATAACAAAGCTTTGTAGATACTATTGTTTTAACGGCTATGGGGTTTTTGGGCAAAATTCCAAGTTCGGTTTTTCTTTCAAGCAGATAATTCATCAGTAAGGCGCCCATTTGATTGCCGGAAATAAGTTTGTATTCGCCTTTGTCAAAAAGAGCTATACCAACGCGGTCGCTGTCCGGATCGGTTGCAAGAAGTAAATCAGCGGGGGTTTTTTCAGCAACCTTTAATGCACAGTCAAACGCTTCTTTAAACTCGGGGTTAGGAAATGGCAGTGTTGGAAATCTTCCGTCAGGCTTTTCTTGTTCGGGCACTACCGTTACATTATTAACGCCTATTCTTTTAAGTATGGCGCGAACCGGTTTGTTTCCTGTGCCGTGAAGGGGAGTATAAATAACATGCAGATTTTTAAAATCGTAAGTACTGTCGCTTACCGATTGAGCTTGAACAGCGTCTAAATATGCTTCGATTACATCGTCACCAATATATTCGATAATTCCTTCGCTTAAAGCCTTATCAAAATCAACTTTCTTAACGCCTGTAAAAATATCAACCTTTTCAATAATGTCAGTAACATAAGCGCTTTCTTTAAGACCTAACTGACTGCCGTCACTGCCGTACGCTTTGTATCCGTTGTATTTTGAAGGGTTATGGCTTGCGGTTATTACTACACCGGCATCGCATTTTAAATGTCTAACTGCAAAAGAAAGCATAGGTGTTGGCATTAATTCTTTGTAAATATAAACCTTGACACCGTTTGCTGCAAATACTTCGGCGGTGGTTTTCGCAAATTCATAAGATTTAATTCTGCAGTCATATGCAATTGCTACAGAACCGTTTTTATTAACTGAATTAACATAATCTGCAAGACCTTGAGTTGCGTGTCCCACAGTGTATATGTTCATTCTGTTAGTTCCGGCACCGATAATTCCGCGAAGTCCTGCAGTTCCAAATTGTAAGCTTTTATAAAAACGGTCGTTTATTTCTTCTTGATTGCCTTTTATTTCAATGAGCTCTTTTAAAAGTTCTTCATTTTTAATTTTGTTTAACCATTCATCATATAATTTTTGAACCATATTATTTGCTCCCTGTGTTTTTTAATAATTATATCTTTTTTTATAGAATATGTCAATGATTTGACTTGACAATGGATAATTTTTGTTATATACTTATAATAAATATAAGCGTATGAAAAATTTTTTGGCGGTATTTCATGGATTGTTTCAATAATTTAAGCGATGAACAACTTGTTCGTATGGTTCGCAACGGCGATGATAATGCTTTTAATTGTTTATATTCGCGATATCTGCCTAAAATTAAAACAATGTCTTATTCGTTTCAGGGTTATTCCTATGAAATTGATGATTTAGTGCAAGAAGCTACTATCGGTTTTTTTACGGCTATAAATGCGTATAATTTTGGTGTTACCAATTTTTCGACATTTTGTTATCTTTGTATGCGCAGGATGCTTATCGGCGTTTTAAAAAAATCCTTGCGTAAAAAAGAAATTCCAAACGGAAATATTGTCCCTTTAGAAGAGATTTCCGATGTGTCAGAAAGTCCTGAGAGGATAATAATAGCCAAAGAAGATTTTAAGTTTTTGCAAGAACAGTTGTTTAATAGACTTTCTAACTTAGAACGTGAAGTCCTTTTTATGTATTTTAATGGCGAAAGTTATGAAAAAATTTCTGAAAAACTTTCAATCTCTAAAAAGTCTGTTGATAATGCATTGCAGCGTATAAAGAAAAAAATCACTAAAAAGTCGTAAATAATAATATATGCCCTAAGTAGCTTTGATTAGAAGACTTTTGTTTCCTAAGGTGACGGTGCAATTCCGGCAAGGGCAAAAAACAAATCGAAAGAGGTACAAAACATGTTTGAAGACAAGACCCTGATCTGCAAAGATTGTGGAGAAGAATTTGTTTTCACCGCCGATGAACAGGAATTTTTCGAATCCAAAGGCTTTGTAAATGAGCCACAGCGTTGTAAGGCTTGCCGTGACAAGCGTAAAAACGCAAACAGAGCACCTAGGGAAATGCACGAAGCAACATGCGCTGCTTGCGGTGGTGTAGCAAAGGTACCGTTCGCTCCTCGCGATGATCGCCCGGTTTATTGTAGCGAATGCTTTGCAAAAATGAAAGAAGAGGCATAATTATTATAATTTGTCTAGCCGTTCAGCGCAGAATGTGTTGAACGGTCTTTTCTTTATAATTGTTAACACATCATTCATAATTTTAAAGCTTTTTTATGATATTATTATACCCGGGAGGCTGTATATGGAGAATACAAAAATTTTAATTGTTGATGATGATAATAATATCTGTGAGCTTTTAAGGCTGTATATACAACGTGAAAATTTTGATTTAGCAGTAGCTAATGATGGTAAGGCGGCGCTTGAATTATTTAATTCATATAAGCCAAGCTTGATTTTACTCGACGTTATGATGCCAAAGCTTGACGGATGGCAGGTTTTGCGGGAAATAAGAAAAACTGCAAAAACTCCCGTTATCATGCTGACGGCAAAAGGCGAAACGTTTGATAAAATATTAGGTTTTGAACTTGGAGCTGATGATTACGTTTCAAAACCTTTTGACACAAAAGAGCTTATGTACAGAATTAAAGCTGTTTTGCGCAGAAGTTATCCGAATTTTTACGATGATCAAAAGGTTGTAAATTATGATAAACTCTGCATTAATTTAACCACATATCAGCTTATAGTCAACGGGAAAGAGGTGGATACTCCGCCTAAAGAATTGGAGCTTTTGTTTCATTTGGCAAATAATCCGAATAAAGTTTTTACAAGAGATAAGCTTTTAGACGATGTGTGGGGTTTTGTTTATTACGGCGATTCAAGAACTGTAGACGTACATATCAAAAGAATACGTGAAAAACTTGACGGAGTTTCAAAACTGTGGTCTTTAAAAACCGTTTGGGGTGTTGGCTACAAGTTTGAGGTTTTATAAATGATACGTTCCCGGTTTTTTAGGAAATTTTTTCTAACCACAGTGGTTTTAATAGTGTTTGCTATGACCATAATAATGTGTGTTGTTGGATATTTTGTAAACGACTATCTTATTAATGCTAAAAGACAGCTGATGTATGAATATTGCCATTCTATTTCTGTTGTTTCGTATAACAGTGTTTTTCCTACTATAAACGATGAACTAAGCGATGCTATTCATGCTATGGAAAACTCCAACGGAAGTTATATTCTAATAGTTGATACATATGGAAAGCCTTTAGCCTGCGGTTGCGACGATTGGTATACATCAGGCAGCTGTAAACATGTGGACAATTATATTCCAAACGGCATTATGAAAGTTGCGACGGTTGAAAAATACGAGAGTGATTCCGAATTTACCGAATACTATGACGAACCGTGCTTTACCTGCGCCATACCGCTTTCTAAGCAAGGTGGATCTACATTCGGTGCCGTTTTTGTAACTACACCCTATAAAAACATTCAAAATATGTTTTCAGAGGTTGTTAAAATTTTTGGCATTTCAATGATTTTCCCTTTAGTGATTCTTTTTATCATGGAATATTTTATTTCTTATAGATTTGTTTTGCCGTTAAAGCTTATGTCCGACGCTTCAAAATGTGTTGCCGCAGGAGATTTTTCTAAAAGAATTCCTGTTGTTTCTAAGGATGAAATCGGAGAACTTGCACTAAGCTTTAATGAAATGACTGAAGCCCTTGTAATAAACGAGTCCACAAGGAAAAATTTTGTTGCAAATATTTCTCATGAATTGCGAACTCCTATGACATCAATAGGCGGGTTTATTGACGGCATATTAGACGGAACAATTCCCAAAAGCGATAGAACAAAATATTTAACTATTGCATCTAACGAAGTAAAAAGACTTACAAGGCTTGTTGAATCGATGTTTGATATTGCGAAGCTTGAAGCAGGCGAGAGGGAAATAAATCCCACTTCATTTGATATACAAAAAATGGTTTTTGATATTCTTTTTTCCAAGGAAAAGGTTATTGAAAGTAAGAACATTAAAATAGAAGGATTAGATAAAACAAGCAGTATAAACATTTTCGCCGATTACGATCTAATCTTTCAGGTTGTATATAATTTAATCGATAATGCGATTAAGTTTAATGAAGATAACGGTTTTATTAAAATAGATTTTAACATTAAAAAGAATGATTTTTATTTTAAAATAGTAAACAGCGGCGAAACTATTCAAAAAGATGATTTACCTTTTATTTTTGACAGATTCTATAAAGGCGATAAGGCGCGTTCAAATGTAAAGGACAGTACAGGTCTTGGGCTTTATATAGTAAAGACAATATTAGAGCTTAATAACGGCAGCATTGCTGTTAAAATAAATGATGCTCAGTGCACTGAGTTTGATTTTGTATTAAAAAATGTTATAAAACAGTAGGAGAATAATAATGTCAGAAGAGCAAAATAATGAAATTTTAAACCAATCCGAGGCCGTTTTAGAAGATATTAACAACGCCGAGGAAAATCCGGGGATACAACCCGACGCCGAAAATACAGTTGTTTCTTTAGAAGAAAAAACGCCTGCGAAAAAATCAAAATTTAAACTTTATATTACAATTTTGGTAGTGGCACTGTCATTATTGATAGTATGCTGCGGCGGTTATTATGCGGGCGAATATTTGAATTCAAATTTTAAACCTAAACAGGAAATAGCCGATTATAATTCGTATAGCTATATGACTGCAGATGAAGTTTTTAATGCTGTCGATAAAAGTATAGTCGGTATCGTTGTTTATAACGATTCCGGTGCTAAAACGTTTGCAAGCGGTGTGGTTATTTCTTCCGACGGATATATTATTACAAACGATCATATATATTCCGGCATACAAAACGCTAAGTTTAAAATTATTTTGAATGATTTTTCTTCATTAGATGCAAAGTACATTGCTGGTGATTCACGCAGCGATATTGCTGTTTTAAAAGCTTCGGCTTCAAATTTAACTGCCGCTAATTTTGGAGATTCTTCAAAAATTACTAATGGCGAAGAAGTTGTAGCCATCGGCAGATTCGGAAGCGTATATGACGACTCAAAAATTACAAAAGGCATTATCTCGGCAAAAAGTGTTCGCGTAAGTGCGACCACTGCCGAAAGCTTAACTACAACTTCGTATGCCGAGACATTCATCCAAACAGACGCCGCTATAAATCCCGGTTCGTCCGGTGGTGCGCTTTGCAATATGTACGGTCAGGTAATTGGAGTGACTTCTGCAAAACTAAAAGGTGATGATTACGAAAGTGTTAGTTATGCCATTCCATCGGTTAAAGCCATAAAAATTGCAGAATCTCTTATTAAAAACGGTTATGTGAATTTTAGAGCCAAAATAGGTGTTACTTATCAGTTCGTTGATGAAGTTACAGCCGAAGTTAATAAATCTGTTCGCGGAATGAAAATAATAAATATTGATGAAACCAGTGATGCATATGGTAAGCTAAAAGCAGACGATATAATAACTACAGTAAACGGAAGAGAAATTTACGACTCTAATGTTATGCTTGATGTTATAGAAAATTCGGTACCCGGCGACAGCATTAGTATTACAGCAGTGACTGCAGATGGCGCCACAATAAATACATCTATAAAATTGATGCCTGACCGCGGAAACAGCAGCTATAATGCTAACGAATCATCAAATAAAAATGAATCAAACTATAATTCTTCTGAATTTTCATTTCCGGATATAGACTAATAAAAAAGCTCTTAACTTTTGTTAAGAGCTTTAAATTACGTAAAAAAGAATCGTAATTAATTGTGCTATGCTTCCTAAGCACACAAATATATGAAATATTGAGTGAATATATTTTATCTTAGTTCCTACAAGAAAAAATATTGCACCTACAGAATATAAAACTCCGCCTAAAACCAAATAAAATGTCCCCATAGATCCGATTGCCTTGTTAAGCGGACCTATTGCAAAAATTATACACCAGCCCATCACAATATAGCACGTAAATGAAAAATATCTGTACATTTTTAAATCGATAGCAGTTAAAGTTACGGCAAGTGCCGTAAGCCCCCAAACCAAGCCGAAAATAATCCACGCAGCAACCGGCGCTGTTTTCGTTAATGCAAGAACCGTTATCGGTGTGTAGGTGCCGGCAATCAAAAAATAAATTGTACAGTGATCTATTATTTGAAAAATCTTTTTCGCGTTTGGCGGTTTAAGGCCGTGATATATGCTTGACATTGTATACAGTATTATAAAGCTAATACCGTAAGCTATACTGCATAATACTGCAGGGACGTCTGCTTTTAACGCTGATTTTATAACACACATAACAAGCGCAATAATTCCAATGGCGGCTCCCACAATATGGGTTACCATGTTAAAAATCTCTTCACCTCTTGTGTATGAGGGAAGCAGGCGGTCTTTAAGTTTTATTCTTGCCATGGCATGCTCCCAAAATGCGAATTTTGAAAATAGTATATTATATTTAATAATATTTGTCAATGAATAAAATATTAATATTCTAAAAAGACTTGACTTAATTGACATTTAGTGGTAAACTATTTAAGCCGCGTATTTTGGGCTTTTTAAAGTAAAGAATATATCTTTCGCCTAAAATAGCGAGTCTATAAAAAGGTTGATGAAATATGTACGCAATTATTGAAACCGGCGGTAAACAGCACCGTGTACAAGTTGGCGATGAAATTTTCGTAGAAAAGCTAAACGCCAACGAAAATGAAAGTGTAGTTTTTGACAAGGTTGTATTATTAAGCCCCGACAAGGGTGCTGTTAAGGTTGGCAAGCCCTATGTAGCAGGCGCCACAGTCACCGCAACTGTTGTAAAAAACGGAAAATCTAAAAAAATTACAGTTTTTACTTATAAGCCTAAAAAGGGCAGCGCCAGAAAGCTCGGCCACAGACAGCCCTATACAAAAGTTAAGATTGAGAGTATCGAATAATAATGACTTCGGTAAAATTTATTTACTGTGATAATCAGATAGTAGGTTTTACCGTTTGTGGGCATTCTACAAAAAATGCGCACGATGATATCGGCAGGCTTGTTTGCACGGCGATTTCAAGCGCCGCATATATGGCAGTTAATACTGTGACCGATGTTGTTTGCGCTGATGCGGATGTGTCTGTTTCAGACGGTTTTATGAGCATAAGCTTAAAAAATAAAATCGATGATGCTCAAGATATTTTAAGGGGTTTTAAACTTCATATCGAAGGGCTTTATGACCAGTATAAAAGCATTATACATATTGAATCGGAGGAAAAATAATATGTTAAAAATAAACATTACTTTATTTGCGCATAAGAAAGGTGTTGGCTCTACCAAAAACGGCAGAGACAGCGAATCAAAAAGACTTGGTGTTAAAAGAGGCGACGGTCAGTTCGTTTTGGCTGGCAACATATTAGTACGTCAAAGAGGCACACATATTCATCCCGGTGAAAATGTTGGCAAAGGCTCAGATGATACTTTGTTTGCTTTATCTGATGGCAGAGTAAAATTTGAACGTCTTGGTAAAAATCGCAAAAAAGTCAGCATAGTAGCAGACTAATTAATTAATGCCCGGGAATTTCCGGGCTATTTTTTTAACAATATGGAAGATGTAATGATTGTATACGGACCTACCGGTATTTTCGACGCTGAGTATATTGAAAGCCTTTTGCAAAACGCAGGAGTAAGCAGTGCAAAAAAAGAACTCTATTCTCCAAAAAAACATAAACTGCAAATGCTTAATAATATATCCGGCAATAGCTATATTGTAACGGCATCTAATATAGATGCCGATAAGGCGTTTGCGGTTATCGATGAATATAAAGGCAATACCAAAAATAATGATGTTAAGTCGAATTATTTTAAAATTGCTTTATTAATTGGTTGCGGGGTTTTAGCTTTTGCAATTATTGCTTTAGTTTTTAGTTTTATATTGTCACTTTATAATTATTAGGAGTAAATATGTTTGTTGATATAGCAAATATTTTTATAAAAGCTGGTAACGGCGGCAACGGCGCCGTTTCTTTTAGGCGTGAAAAATATGTTGCAAATGGCGGACCTGACGGTGGTGATGGAGGAAAAGGCGGCGACGTTGTTTTTATTGCCGACAGTAATCTTTCCACCTTAGCCGATTTTCGATATAAGCGTAAATATCATGCCGAGAATGGAGAAAACGGTAAAGCTAAACGCTGTAACGGCAAAAAAGGCCGGGATTTAATTATTAAGGTTCCATTTGGTACTTTGGTTAAAGATAGTGAAACAGGTAGAATTATCGCCGATATTTCGGAAGATAAGCCTGTTGCAATTGCTCGCGGTGGAAACGGTGGTTGGGGTAACACACATTTTGCAACGCCTAAGCGCCAAATTCCTCGTTTTGCAAAAGAGGGTAATCCTGGAGAAGAATATAATGTTACATTAGAACTTAAGCTTTTAGCGGATGTCGGGCTTATTGGATTTCCTAATGTTGGGAAAAGCACGTTTGTCTCGGTAGTTAGTGAAGCAAAACCCAAAATCGGTAATTATCATTTTACCACTTTGTCTCCTGTTTTAGGCGTAGTTCGCGTTGAAAACGGAACAAGTTTTGTAATTGCCGATATACCGGGTTTAGTTGAGGGCGCGGCTTCGGGCGTTGGCTTAGGGCAAGAGTTTTTGCGCCATGTTGAACGCTGCAGATTATTAATTCATGTGTTGGATATATCCGGCAGCGAAGGCAGAGACCCAATAGAAGATTTTAAAAAAATCAATGAAGAGCTTGGAAAGTTTTCTCCGGAATTGTCAAAAAAAGAACAATTAGTTGTTGCAAATAAGTGCGACCTTTTAAGTGATGATGAGCTGTCAAAATACCGCGAATACTTTGAAAACAAGGGCTATAGCTTTTTTAGCTGCATTGCGGCCATTGGCGAGGGTACAGATGTTATTATAAAATCTGCAGCTGAAAGGCTGTCAAAACTTCCTCCCTTAAAAATATATGAAGCCGAGCCTTTAGCGCCGGAAGATGTAACAAAGCACAGAAACGAGTTTGAAATTTCCGTAAACGACGGCGTATATTTCATTAAAGCGCCATGGCTTTTAAAAATCATGAACAATACCGACCCCGATGATTTTGAATCCATGCAGTATTTTCAAAAAGCGCTGCGGGAGAGTGGAATTATAGATTCCTTAAAAGAACACGGAATACAAAACGGTGATACTGTTTCTGTTTATGATGTCGAATTTGATTTTGTGGAGTAAAAATGGAAGATAAAAATTTAAATGGCGCGGCACTTGCGTTTTTAGGCGACGCGGTTTTCGAATTGCTTATACGAGAACGAATTGCCGCAAAAAACATGCCGCTTAAAGATTTACATAAACAAAGTGTGGCTTTTGCCAACGCTTCATCTCAGTCGGATGCATATAATAAAATTAAAGATCTTTTAACCGAAGAAGAATTGGCTGTATTTAAAAGAGGCAGAAATACAAAGACCTCCAACATTCCAAAACATTCTACTGTAGCTGAATATCATACAGCAACCGGACTTGAGGCGCTTTATGGATATTTGTTTATTAATAAGCAATATGACAGATTAAATAAACTCATGGATATAATTTTTGATAAATAGCAAATTCGGGCGGATAATATTCTTATCCGCCCGAAATTTTTTATGGAGTTATGATTAGTTGCCACAGCCGCAGCCGCACCCATTATCGGAGTCGTTGTTGCAATTGCAGAGAAGTAAAATAACGAGTACTAAAAGTATTAACGAGCAACAATTACCGCCAAATAAGTTAGAACACATGCCGCATCCTCCTTTCTTCCTTTCAAGCCATATTATGATAAAATGAAAAATCTTGTTACAAAAAAAAAAAAAAAATTAAAAAAGGTATTGACTTTTCCTGACCTTTGAGTATAATATAATTAAAAGGTCAGGGAAAGTCAAATTTTAAAGGATGATTATTTTATGAAAATGTCTGATATTATAACAAAAACCATTTTAAAAATGATACACGACTCCGATGAAAACTCTGCCGAAATACAAAGGAACGAATTAGCTTCTTTAATAGGATGCGTTCCAAGTCAGATTAACTATGTGTTATCTTCACGTTTTACACCAGAGCAAGGATATATTATTGAAAGCCGTCGCGGCGGCGGGGGATTTATACGAATTACGCGAGTAGTGGTTGATAGATCATCAGCAATTATGCATATTATTAATTCGATTGGTGATTCTATTGATAATTTAACAGCTCGAATGATAATTGAAAACAGTCTTGATATGGACCTAATAGATGAAAATACAGCCAATATAATGTTTGCAATTATATCAAGTCCCGTTATACGTGAAATTCCGGTCGAAAAGCAAAACACGTTTAGAGCTTCGGTATTTAAGCAAATTTTAATGACGCAAATTTAAGGAGGAATAAATTATGTTATGTGAAAAATGCGGAAAAAACACCGCTACAACTCATTTTAAATCATATGTAAACGGAAAGGTTACCGAAAAGCATTTATGCGGTCAATGTGCAAACGAAGAGGGTATAAATAATTTCCCATTGTTTAATGCCTTTTCTTCCATATTTGGAGCAAAGCCTGCACTTAAAACAGAAAAAAGATGTCCATGCTGCGGAAGCTCTTTTAACGAGATTGCCGAGACGGGATTTGTTGGTTGCAGCGAATGCTATAATACATTTAATGAGGAGATTTTACCTTCACTAAAAATGATGCACGGCGCTACAAAACATTCAGTAATAAATAAAAAACCGGACGAATTAACTGAATTGCGGCAAAATCTTAAAAAAGCCATTAAAGAAGAACGCTTTGAAGATGCCGCAAGACTTCGCGATGAAATTAAAAAGAAAGAAGGAAAGCAAGAATGAAACCGTGGTATAAAGAAGAATCTGACATTGTTGTAAGCTCAAGAATCAGACTTGCAAGAAATTTGCGTTCTGTGCCTTTTCCGCATAAGCTTTCCGATACTAAAATTAAAGAAATTACAGATCTTATTAAAAACAATTTAATAGATATGGAATTTTCCTTTGGCAAGCTTCATTATCTTCCAATAGAAGAACATATTGAAGAAGCGGCTGCAATGGTAGAGCGACACATAATAAGCCCTCAGTTTTTAAAAAATAATAGAGGGCGCGGACTATTACTATCGGATGATGAAAGCGTAAGTATAATGCTTTGCGAAGAAGATCATATTAGAATTCAGGTTTTGCTTGGCGGTGACCGCCTTAAAGAAGCCTATAAAATAGCGTCCGAGGTTGATAAAGCAGTAAACCAAAAATTAGATATTGCGGTAAGCAATGAACTTGGCTTTTTAACCGAATGCCCCACAAATTTGGGTTCGGGTCTTAGAGCTTCTTTAATGCTCCATCTGCCGGCGCTTGAAAGCTTTGGAAGCATTAAAACCATAAGTGATTCGCTTTCAAAAATCGGATTTACCGTCCGCGGCCTATACGGCGAGGGCAGTAATGCGGTGTGCTCAATGTTTCAAGTTTCAAATCAGGTTACATTAGGCCTTGAAGAAAGCCAGGCGTTAAATAATTTAGAAAATGTTGCAAAGCAGATTATAAATCAAGAACGTCACTCACGTGATGAGCTCGATTTAAGCCTGCTCGAAGACAAGATTTACCGCGCTTACGGCACCTTAAAATACGCAAGACTTTTAACAAGCAGCGAAATGATGGGGTTATTATCTTTGATTAAACTTGGAATATCGATGGGCATAATAAAAGATATAAAACAAAGTACGGTAACAGAACTTTTAATTGAATGTGAGCCGAATATGCTTCAACAAAAGAACGGCAGAATGACTCCGACCGATCGCGATATAGCACGAGCGAGTTTAGTACGAAAAAAATTATAAAGTGAGTGATTTATATGAGATACAATTTTAACGGCTTTACGGAAAACGGCACAGAAGCGCTAAATACGGCAATTGAGACAGCCGAGCAATTTGGACATACTTATGTTGGAAGTGAGCATTTATTAATTGGAATTTTAAAAAGTAACGGAGTAGCTTCGGCAGTTTTAAACGAAAAAGGAATAACTGCCGAAAATATTGAAACACTCCTTGCAGAAGTTGTCGGCCGCGGAAATCCCACACGGCTTACGCCTGAACATTTAACGCCGAGAGCAAAAAGAATTTTAGAAGATGCGATAGAAATTTCGCACGCATCCGGTAATGAATATGTTGGCACAGAGCATATCCTTCTTGGCATTTTAAAAGAAGGCGATAATTACGCAAACAGATTTTTGCATAAACTATCTGTTGATTTAAATGAATTGGCAGAAGAACTGCTTCAAATGTCGGACGGCGGCGCAGATTCGTTTAATCAAAACAACAGCGTAAAAAGCAAAAATAAAGCCGCAAAGGGCACTAAAACCTTAGAAAAATTCGGAAAAGATTTAACAAAAATGGCCAAAGACGGAAAACTCGACCCTGTAATAGGCAGAGCTTCCGAGATTGAAAGAGTAATCGAAATTTTGGGCCGCAGAAATAAAAACAACCCGGTATTAATTGGTGAGCCTGGTGTTGGTAAAACCGCCATTGCCGAGGGTTTAGCTTTAAAAATTGCAAACAATGAAGCACCTGAAACGTTGAAAGGCAAGCGGATTATTTCGCTTGATTTAACAGGAATGGTAGCGGGAACAAAATACCGCGGAGACTTTGAAGAACGCATTAAATCAGCTATTGACGAAGCAATTGCGGCAGATGATGTAATATTATTTATTGACGAACTTCATACTGTTATAGGAGCAGGTTCTGCGGAAGGTTCAACAGATGCCGCAAATATATTAAAGCCGTCACTCGCAAGAGGAGAGCTTCAGCTAATAGGAGCTACTACTATCGACGAGTACAGAAAAAACATTGAAAAAGATGCGGCATTTGAGCGACGCTTTCAGCCTGTTATGGTAAAAGAGCCGAGCACAGAAGATAGCTATTTAATTTTAAAAGGCTTAAAAGACAGATATGAAGCGCATCATAAAGTTAAAATTACAGATAAAGCACTTCATGCAGCGGTTGAACTTTCTCACAGATATATTACAGATAGATTTTTACCTGATAAAGCCATAGATTTAATTGACGAGGCGGCATCTAAAGTGCGGCTTAGAAATAGCACACCGCCTGATGATGTTAAAGAAATCGAAGAACAAATTAAAAAAGTATCCGAAGAAATGGCCAAATATGTTAACAACCAGGATTTTGAAAAAGCCGCTGAGCTTAGGGACAAAAAATCAGAGCTTTTAAGCAAACTTGATTCACTAAAAACCGAGCACAACAAAAGCAAAGGTGAATTTTCCGGTGAAGTTACCGAGGAAAATATTGCGGAAATCGTTTCCGAATGGACTGGCGTGCCTGTAACGCAGCTTACCGAAGCTGAAAGCGAAAGACTATTAAAAATGGAAGATATTCTTCATAAAAGAATAATCGGCCAGGATGAAGCGGTCACCGCGGTTGCAAAAGCCATTCGCAGAGGTAGAGTAGGAATTAAAGATGAAAAACGACCGATTGGCTCCTTCATTTTTTTAGGACCTACCGGTGTTGGCAAAACAGAGCTTTGCAAAGCCCTTGCTGAGGCAATGTTTGGCAGCGAAGGTGCTATGATTCGCCTTGATATGTCCGAATATATGGAAAAGCATACTGTATCAAAAATGATAGGATCTCCTCCGGGATATGTTGGATATGAAGACGGCGGCCAGTTAACTGAAAAAGTCAGACGCAAACCCTATAGTGTTGTTCTTTTTGACGAGATCGAAAAAGCCCACCCGGATGTGTTTAATATTCTTTTACAAATATTAGAGGATGGTCACATAACAGACTCAAACGGCAGGCGTGTGGATTTTAAAAATACTATCATCATAATGACATCGAATATTGGCGCACGACTTATAACCGATAAAAAGGTTTCATTTGGTTTTGGTAGTGAAGATGAAGCAGAGCGCGATGTTGCCAACGAGGTCTTAGACGAACTTAAAAAAGAGTTTAAGCCGGAATTTTTAAACCGCGTTGATGATATTATTGTTTTCCACAAGCTTAATCAGGATAACATTAAAAACATCGCTAAAAATATGCTTAATAACCTTAATGTAAGATTGCAAAATCTTGGACTTACAATCGAATTCTCCGATGCGGCCATTGAAGCCATATCTAAAGTAGGCTTCGATAAGGTTTATGGAGCAAGGCCTCTAAGACGTGCAATAAGCAATAAAATCGAGGATGCGCTATCCGAAAAAATGTTAGAAGGAAAGTTTAAAAGCGGCGATAAAATCTTGTGTGATTTTAAAGACGATGAATTTGTATTCAGTAAATAAAAACAGAGGACATCAATCGATGTCCTCTGTTACTATAATCTCTTCATTATCCAATAAATCCGGATGTTTTAAATAGTTTAACATAACCTTTAAAGCAGATGCGTAATAGTGCCCGTCACAAATTCTTTCGTCAAGGTTAAATGTAATATCCATATATTTTTTTCGAACTACATTTCCATCTTTATCAAGCGTGTTGACATAGTACTTTGCACCGTAACACATAAAAATCGGGCAATTGCCGAAATCATATAAATGGTGAACTATTGCCGGAATACCGAGTGAGCCCATGGAAGTGATAAACATTGAACCGTGGAACGGACTGACTTTAAGCAACGACTTAGGCAATATACCAAAATAATCAAGCAGGTTAATTAAAAAAATTGCAAATTTTAAAAGAATTCCGGGGATAAAATGAAAAGCTTTTGCAGTTGATTCTACAGAACTGTTTTCATCAATTTTTCTGTTTTGATTTACTTCGTTTACGAATTTGTTGTAAACGGTGTTGGCATCATCGCTCGGATCAAAATAAACTTTAATTACCGTTTCATCGGCATTTAGTTTCATTTCTTTCTTAATGGCCATCATAAACTGAATATCATTTCTGGCATATATTTTTTGTCCGCTGATAAATCGGTTAAGCCCCGGCATTTTGGACACTGCTCTAACATATATAGCTAATATTACGTGTAACGCACCAAAACCTTTTAACCCGCTTTCACGCTTTTGTGCAATGTATTTTTCCATATTTTCAATATCTACGGTAATTTTAAGATGGTTATTTGCACTGTTTCTGGTTTTCATTATATAGGGAACTAAATAATTTAGCGGTTGCAAGGACCTTATTTTTCTTCCGTCAGACCTATCTCCAAAACGACGTCTGCATTTTTTTGCCACAAACTACACCTCGTTTTTACCTCAAGTTAATTTATTATAACAAATGAATTATTAAAATGCAATAAAAAAAGGCACAGAATTAACTGTGCCTTTAAATTTAAGCTTTTTTTACTTTAGCCGATTTTTTATTTTGAATTTTGCACCAAATCGGTACAGCAATTAAAAGTGATGAGCAGCAACCGGAAACAATGCCGACGGACATAGGTATAGCAAAGCTTCTAAGTGTTGTAAGACCGAATATTTCCGATACAATTATAACAGTAAGAATGGCAATTAATGTTGTAAGGGAAGTCATAAATGTGCGGCCTAAGCACTGATTTAAACTTGTATTGACCTTTTCATCCAAAGAGGCTGTAGGCATTAGTTGATTATTTTCACGAATTCTGTCGTAAATAACTATTGTATCATTCAATGAATAACCTAAAATAGTTAATATTACTGCCATAAAATTCGTATCGATTTGAAGCCTAAAGAATACGCAAGCAAAAAATGCTACAAAACAGTCAACAACAAGTGCTAATAGAGCTGTAAGACCCGCAGTAATACCGCCGATTTTCCTAAATCTTAAACCTACATAAATTAACACTAAAATACTTGCAATTGCTACCGCAAACAAGCTTTTTGCAAAGAACGATCCTGCAACCGACGGGTTAACGGTATTTGAGTCTCCAAGCTCAATCTTATTGTCTTTAAATTTGGTTTGAAGACCGGTTAAAACCTTTTCCTGAGCCTCAACAGTAACGGCATCGGCGCTAGCAAGTGTTACAACAAGCTTTTTTGATTCTGAATTAAAACCGGTGCTTGTGGTAACATTAACTTTTTTGCCGCTTAAGTTAGATTCAATAATGCTTTGAGCGGCTTTAACATCAATATCGCCCGAGTATGTATAGGTAAATCTTGTACCGCCGCTGAAGTTAATGTCCATATCAACTCCAAAAATAGCGAACAAAATAATACCGACAAGAAAAATAGCAATATATATTATTAAAGAAATCTTGGAAACTTTAAAAAAGTCAATTGATTTTTTAAGCATTATTCTTTCCTCCGTACAGCCAAGGTTTACGCAACAGGCGATAGCGCGAAATGCTCTTTAGCATTAACTTTGATGCGAATACACCCATTATTAATGTGAAGATAACACCTAAAAGCAGGGTAAAACCAAACGAATAAATAATACCGGTTACAGATGATCCAAACATAAACATAACCACGCTGAATATCTTTGCCAATATATTATCAGGCGAACCAAACGCGCCCATCAAAACACAGGCTACAATTAAAACCGTCATATTTCCGTCAAGAACAGCGCTGAAACTGTTTTGGAAACCTGCGTCAATAGCACCATCAATTGTTTTGCCTTTTTTAAATTCTTCACGAATGCGTTCTGCCGCAATAACGTTTGCGTCAATACCCATACCAATTGAAAGAATAATACCGGCAATTCCTGGTATAGTCATTGTCATGCCGCTTGCATTTGGGAAAAATCCTGAAACTACAGCTAAAATGCCGACAATTTGTCCAAGCAAAGCAACGACTGCAACAAATCCGGGAACTCTGTATTTTAAAATTATGATGACAGCAATAATTATAAACGCGATTATACCGGCGTAAACCATAACGGTTAAGGCTTCGCTGCCGAGTGTCGGACTTATAATTTGAAGTTTTGAATCGTCAACCGTAAGCGAGAACGGCAGGCTGCCGGCGTTGATTTTATCTGACAGTTCTTTTACTTCATCCGATGTAAAAGAACCGGAAATAATTGCTTCGCCGGAAGTTATCACATCGTTAACTGTAGGCGCGGAAAGCATTGTATCGTCCATCCAAATGGATATTACGTTTCCTTTAAGCCTTTCGGTTGCCGCGGCAAATTTGCTTGTGCCCGAGCTTGTAAGCTTAAGCTGAACAACATATCCGTTTTCCTGAGTATATCCGGGTTCGGCTGAAGCAATATCTTCCGAGCCTTTAAGAAGTACGGTTTTGTTGTTCTCAGAACCTTCGCAAAAGCTTAAAACTGCAGTTTCACCAAGCTCTTTTACTGCGGTAGTAGGATTAAAATCCGCTTCGTCCGATTGCCAAGGGAAACGTACAATAACTTGATGATTGCTGTTATCAACATATACTTCATAGTCGCTTATATTTTTGCTTACAAGACGCGTTTCTATAATTTGCTTGGCCGAATCCATGTTACTTGAAGTTATTTCGGTATCTGCAATGTCCGGCTTGTAAATAGCTTCTACACCGCCGCGGATATCAATTCCCCAACGGATGTCATTAACGCTTTTAATATAAACGTTTTTTGTGTCACCATAATAGTTGCTGACTCCAAAAAATGTAACATAAGTAAGCAATAAAATAAGTATAAAAATTATAAAAAATACCGGTTTGCCTACTCTTCTGGAACGCTTGCTTTTCACTTTGTAACCTCCAAAATAAGAATATATATTGGCAATATATTCTATATTATAATTTCTTTTATAATTAAAGTCAACAAAAATTATATGTCAAGAAGTTTTTCAATGGCCGCAAGTTTTACGGCAAGACACAAAATTTTTGATGCCATTTTAAGTTCGCTTTCGGGCGGAAAACTGGGAGCAATTCTCAAATTGTTATCGTTTGGATCAGCATGATATGGAAATGTTGCTCCGGCTTCGGTGATTATAAGTCCTGCATTTAAACAAAGCTTATGGATCTTTTTTGCTGTTCCGTCCATAACTGTAAGACTGATAAAATACCCGCCTTTAGGCTCTGTCCAGGTTGCAATGTCGTTAAGTTCCGATCTAAAAGCATTGAGAACTATTTCAAATTTAGGTTTTAATATAGCCGAATGCTTTTTCATATGTTCTTTTAATGCGCTTAAAGTAGGGAACATCCTTGCATGACGAAGCTGATTTAATTTATCCGGGCCTATGGTTTGATATTGCATTCTGTTTTTAATTCTTTCAATATCTTCATCATCTGCGATTAAAGCTGCCACACCGCCGCCGGGGAAGGTGATCTTTGAAGTTGAAGTAAATTCAATGACAAGATTTTTAGTTTCCGCCTTTTTGCATTCTTCAAATATATTTACTAAATCATAGTCCTCATCAATGCAGTGAACAGCGTACGCATTGTCCCAAAATATTCTAAAATCATTTGCAGCAGGTTTTAAACGAGCAAATCTTTTTACCGTTTCGTCCGAATATGTGATACCTTCCGGATTTGAAAATTTCGGTACGCACCAAATGCCTTTCACCCTTTTATCAGACATATATTTTTCAATCTCGTCCATATCGGGACCGGTGCTTAAATTTTTGATTGGAATCATTTTAATTCCAAAATGCTCGCAAATTGCAAAATGGCGATCATATCCGGGAGAAGGGCACAAAAAGATGATTTCATCTTGTAACAGCCAAGGCTTTTCGCCAAAACCGGTAGTCATACCTTGAGATATTACATCATACATCATATTAAGTGAAGAATTACCGCCGACAATAACATTATTTTCGCTGACTGAAAGCATCTCAGAAAAGAGCTTTTTAAGTTCGGGAATTCCGTCAAGCAGGCCGTAGTTACGGCAGTCAACACCGTTAAGAGTCTTAAACCCGGCCTTTTTACCTACAAGTGAAAAAAAGTCGTCGCTTATTTTTACTTGTGCAAAACTGGGCTTGCCGCGTGACATATCAAGCGATAGTTTTTTATCGCATATCGCGTTATATTCACTTATGAGTTTTTTGTGCAGACGAGTTAATTCGTTTTTTGAAAGGTTTTGATAATTCATAGTTTTGCTCCATTCAATATAACAATTATTATAAAACATGATGGCAATTTTTTCAATCAATATTTTCAAATATTGGAAAAATAATTATTGATAAAAAACACTTGACAAAGACAAAAATATATGTATAATATTCTTAGGTTTAGATTTTTTTTAGGGAGGATATTATAATGAAAAATTATGTAGCACCTGAAGTAGACCTGGTTGAAAAGTTTGAGACCGAAATTATGGAAGATTTTGTTGACAAGGGCAGCGAAGTAGATATCGAAGTTGAATAATTTATGAAACCGATTTTTTTAATTTGCGGTTTTTTTGTTGTTGTGTCATTGCTTTTTTGCGCTTGCAAATCAACTGGCGGATCAATTAACAGCAGAACCGAAATTAACAGTGATGCCGTGTCGGCGACCGATCACAAAGATGGAAGTTCATCTGTTAATTCAAATATTAATAATGGCACATCAGACAATTCTGCTGTAATTAAAGATGGCGATGAAGAATTTGTAATAAGTGTTGAGGTATCTTCTCCAACTAGTTCTAATGTTACTTCTTCAACCGGCAATAATAGTAGCCATACAACATCCGGTTCCGGCAGCGGAAACAATGTAAATAATAATTCCGGGTGGACCAGCGATTATTTTATACATTAAGATTATTCCAAGCTTTGCTTGGAATTTTTTTATTTGTTTATTTGACATTTTTAGTGTACTTATATATAATAAATATGTTATTTTATTTATTTGGAGACTTTTTTTATGGATTGGCTTTCGCTTAACACTTTGCGTGAAAAATTTTTATCATTTTTTGAGAGTAAGGATCATTTAAGATTGGATAGTTTTCCGCTTATTCCGAAAGATGATAATTCTTTATTATTAATCAATGCCGGTATGGCACCTTTAAAAAAGTATTTTACAGGAGAGGTGACGCCCCCTAAAAAGAGAGTTACAACCTGCCAAAAATGTATTCGTACGCCGGATATTGAAAGAGTTGGTAAAACTGCTCGTCACGGCACATTTTTTGAGATGCTCGGCAATTTTTCTTTTGGTGATTATTTTAAAAAGGAAGTTACAGCTTGGGCGTGGGAATTTGTAACTAAAGTTCTTGAAATGCCTGTTGATAAACTGTGGATTACCATTTACGAAAACGATGATGAAGCGTTTGATATTTGGACAAAGAATGTTGGAGTCGACCCTTCGCATATTGTAAGGCTTGGTAAAGAGGATAACTTTTGGGAATTAGGCCAAGGTCCGTGCGGCCCTTGTTCCGAAATATATTATGATCGCGGTGAAGAATACGGCTGTAATAAGCCTACTTGCGGTGTTGGATGTGATTGTGATAGATATGTTGAATTCTGGAATTTAGTTTTTACACAATTTAATTCGGACGGAAAAGGAAACTACACCCCGCTTGCTCATCCAAATATTGATACCGGTATGGGTCTTGAAAGACTGGCATGCATATCTCAAGGAGTAGATAACCTTTTTGAGGTTGATACGATTAAAAACATTATGTCCGATCTGTCTGAAATGGCAAAAGTGGAATATAAAAAAGATGAAAAGAATGATATTTCTCTAAGGGTTATTACCGACCATATAAGATCAACAACATTTATGATCTCTGATGGTGTATTACCTTCTAACGAAGGCAGAGGATATGTTCTTCGTCGTTTATTAAGAAGAGCCGCTCGTCATGGCAGATTAATCGGAATTAACGAGCCATTTTTGTATAAGCTTTGTAATTCTGTAATTCGTGAGAGCAAATCTGCTTACCCGGAGCTTGAAGATAAGTCGGAACTTATTCAAAAGATAATATTTAACGAAGAAGAAAACTTTGGCAAAACCATTGATCAGGGCCTTAATATATTAAATGAGTTAATGCAAAAAAATGTAACAACTATTTCGGGCGTTGACGCGTTTAAACTTTATGATACTTATGGTTTTCCGTTAGATCTTACCAAAGATATTTTGGAAGAAAAGGGTATTACTGTTGATGAGCAAGAGTTTAATAGCCTTATGGACAAGCAAAAGCAAAGAGCCAGAGATGCCCGTAAAAACAGTAATATTGAGGGCTGGAAAGATAAGTCCAACTTTTTAAAGGACATTAAACCAACATTATTTTCGGGTTACGAAAAATTTACCGATTCCGCTGAAATACTTGCATTTTCTGATGATTGTCTTGTAGTGGATAAAACTTGCTTTTATGCAGAAAGCGGCGGCCAGGTTGCAGATACCGGAGTTATTGAATTTTCCGGTGGAAGATTTGAAGTATCCGATGTTGTAAAAACTCCTTCCGGTGTGTTTATTCATAAAGGAAGTTTTGTTGGCGATATGCCGACAGTTGGTGCAGGTTGCACACTAAACATTGACATTAAAAAACGACAGGCAATAATGCGCAATCATACTGCGGCGCACCTATTGCAGGCAGCACTAAGAAAAACATTAGGAAATCACGTAGAGCAGGCCGGGCAATATGTAAACGAAAAAACAGTAAGATTCGATTTTACTCATTTTTCTGCTTTAACTTCAGATGAAATTCAATCGGTTGAAAATACTGTTAACGAGATTATTTTAAATGGTGTCGATGTAACTACTGAAGTTTTGCCTATAGAAGAAGCACGTAAAAAAGGTGCAATAGCTTTGTTTGGCGAAAAATACGGCAAAAATGTTCGTGTTGTTAGCGTGGGTGATTATTCTGTTGAATTTTGCGGCGGCACGCACGTGGACAATTCATCAAAAATTTGTCTTTTTAAAATTTTGACCGAATCATCTGTAGCTTCCGGCGTTAGAAGAATTGAAGCTGTAACGGGTGCTGAAGTTATTTCATTATTAGACAACTATAAAAACATTGCTGTAAATTCTGCTGCAAATTTAAAGGTTCAAAATGTTTTTGAACTGCCTGAAAAAGCTCTCCAGTTTGCAGAAGAGTTAAAGTCTGTTTCTAAAAAACTTGCTGCTGCTGAACAAAAATTAGCGTCGAGTTCTGTTGATGATTTTATTAAATCTGCTAAAAATGTTAATGGTTTTGATGTGATTTGCCATAAGTTTAAAGACACTGAAGTTGATAAATTAAGGCAAATAAGCGACTTAATTAAAGACAAGTGCTCTAATGTTATTGTAGTTTTTGCGGCAGTTAACGTAAATAAACTTACATTTTTAGTTTCTTGCGGCAAAGATGCCGTTAAAAACGGAGCGAATGCCGGAAAAATAGTAAAAAGTGTTGCACAAGTTGCCGGCGGCAACGGAGGCGGCAAACCTGATACTGCAATGGCCGGCGGTAAAGATGTAACTAAAGCGGACGAAGCTTTAAAATCTGTTTTTGATTTTATTTAAGGAGTAAATATGAACGAAAATTGCTTGTTTTGTAAAATAATCAAAGGTGAAATACCGTCTGCAAAGGTTTATGAAGATGAATATGTTTATGCATTTAACGATATAGAGCCTCAAGCTCCGGTGCATGTGGTATTTGTGCCGAAAAAGCACATAAAAAGCGCAAATGATATTAACGATGATAATGCATTTTATGTTGCGGCCATTTTTAAAGCGATTGCAAAAGTAGCTTCTGATTTAGATCTTAGCGAAGGTTACAGGGTGGTAAATAATTGCGGAGAGTACGGAGGACAAACCGTTATGCATCTGCATTTTCACTTAATGGGAAAACGTAAATTCGGGTGGCCGGCCGGCTAATAATTTTTTAGGGTTGTACGATATGGTAAGAGTTTTATTTTACACCGGAATAATTGCTCTGCTAGCTTCTGCAACCTTTTTATATTTTCCGGTTGAAATTGCAGTTGTTCAAATTATTCTTTTATTTATTTTACTTGCAATTTTCAGCTTTATTAAAATTAAGTCGCGGTTTAATATAATTGTATGCCTTGCATTATCGATTGTATTTATGTCTGTTGGATTTTTTAATCTTTATAAGGTTAGTGAAATTCAATCTCTGGATGATAAAGAGGCTATAGTTTCCGGTGTTATTAGTGACGTTGATTATACTAACGAGCACGGAAATTATTACACGTTGGATCTTGATGAAATTAAACTGAACGACGGCAGTTATTTTGATAAACACAAAGTTAAAATTAGTTTTGGGAATATTTCGGGAATTGAATTTGCCCCATACATGAAAGTAAAATTAAATCTTTCGTTTGAATCATTAAAAAGCAGTAATTATAAAGCCTATAATTATTCTAATAATATTTTTCTTACTGCAAGAAAAATAAAAGTATTATCTGCTGAAAAAACTGAGCATTACCCCGTTAATTACTATTTTCAAATAATTGCCAATAGAATTAAAAACATTTTATTTAAAAATTTATCTTATGAGGACGCATCGCTTGACAGTGCTGTAATTCTCGGCGATAAAACTTATCTTTCTTTGCGGTTTTTAACTAATTCGAAAACGGCCGGTATAACGCACATGCTTGTTGTATCGGGACTTCATTTGTCGATAATTGTTCAGTTTTTAATGAAGTTGTTTTCAAAACTTAAACTGTCTTATAAAACCAAAAACATTTTATCGTTGATTTCCATTTTTGCTGTAATGGGAATATGCGGATTTTCGGCAAGCATAATGCGCGCCGGACTAACTTACATAGTATATTTTATCGGAAAGATATTTTTTAGAAGAAGTGACGCACTTAATTCATTGGGTCTTGCGACCTTTATAATATTAATTATAAATCCATTTTCGTTTGGAAATGTCGGTTATTTGCTTTCTGCCGGTGCAACATTTGGAATTATATTTATTTGTCCATACATTTACGATTTATTATGTAAGGTACATCTAAAAGGGAAGCTTGCATATGTATATAAAGTTTTTGCACTGATATTTGCTCAGACTGTTTCGGCCTCTTTTGCAATAATGCCGATTTCGATATTTGTTTTTGGGTATATTTCAGTTATTGCTCCAATAACAAATATTCTTGTTTCATTTGCGGTAACACTACTTTTAATCTTAACACTTATTGGTATTATAATTTGTTTAATTCCTTTTGTGGCTATGCTCGCGATTCCCGTTATGTTTGGAATATCAATTATTTCAAAGTATATCTATTTTGTTGTAAACAATCTTGGTGAATTGCCTTTTGCATCGATTGAGATTCGTCCGCAAATTTTTGTGGCGTGGATAATTGCTCTTTTAGCCTTAATACTTTTTATTATTCGCCATAATTTTAAAGAATATATTAATTTTAGAAGAGTATCGCTTAAAATCGTAATTTCTTTAATGATTATAGCGCTTGCTGTAGCGATCGTGCCATATGCTATAAGCGAACCTGAGACTGTCATAGATTTTGTTTCTTCCGGTAACGGCGTTTGTTTTATGGTATCCTACAAAGATGATAGCGTAATGGTAGGATCCGGAAGCAGTGAATACCAATACGATGAAATCAATTCTATGCTTTTATATAAAGGAAAGCGCTATATAGATTTGCTGTATATCCCGAATGATGATGAAGCCTTTTACGGCGGATTTGAAAATGTTATTAAGTATTTAAACGTAAACGAGCTGGCGCTGTATGATAAAGCCTTTACATATGGCAACATATCAGTTAAAAATAACGGCGAGTATATTGTAATATTTACGCCCGACAGTAAAATTATATTTGATTATAATTTATCTTATATCGACTTTTCTTGTGATGTACTGATAACTTATAATTACTATAACGATATAAGTAAATGCGGCGCTAATTTAATAATTGGTTCTTTAAATAAAGAAGAAAAAGAAGAAATTGAAAACAACGATTCGATTATTTGGATAAAAAACACAACGGAGTTTGTTCTTGATAGAAGGTGATGTTATGCTTTCGGAATTAGATTTAAAAAGAGATATAAAAAACGGATGTACTAAAGCAGCGTATTTGCTGTACGGTGATGATTCTTATTTAATTAAAAATTATTCAGATAAGATTTCGGAAAAAGTTACCGAAACAGGCGGAGATTTTGATATTATTAAGTTTGATAATGATATTGAAATATCCGATATTACCGATGCTCTTTTGCAGTTCTCTTTTTTAAACGGACGAAAATGCATTGTTGCGTCCAATATAGCAGTTGACGATATGTCTGCTGAGAATTTCTCAAAACTAAAAGAATTAATTAAAAATTATAATTATGATAACGTTTTAGTTTTAACCTTTGATTCAAATGTTATTGAAGTAAAGCGAAGCTCCAGGTTAAAAACTTTAATTAGTTTATTCGAAAATAATTCCTTTGCTGTAGTAAATATTGCTCATAAAACCAAAAGCGAACTTTCATCCATGCTTATAAAAGGCGCCGAAAAACGCGGTGTATTGCTTTCAAAACAAACCGCTGATTTTTTGGTCGATTATTGTTCTGATGAAATAAATATACTTGTAAACGAATTAGAAAAACTTTGCTCATATAAACAAAGCGGAGAAATAACAAAAGAGGATATTTTTAGCGTTTGTTCACAATCGTTTGAGTCCAGTATTTATAATATTTCTAAGTATATTCTATTAAAAGATGCCAATAATGCGTTATTATTGCTTCGTCGCTTAATAGATCAAAAAGTACCTATCCCTGCAATATATAATGAAATTTGCAGCTGTTTTCTCGATATTTTTTACTGTAAGTGTGCAGAAATTGCAAGAAAAAAAGATAGTGATATTTTACAAGATTTTGAAATACCAAGTAACCGAGCGTTTAGAATAAAAAATGCTAAAAATTCAGCTAGGCGTATCGAATTGTATAGTTTAAAAAATATAATTTCTACCGCACTTGAATTTGACGCTGCCATAAAGGGCAACAATGCGGAAACTGAAATCGAAATAATGGTAATTAATATCATATCTTGTTTATAAATATGGAAAAATTAAAATTAAAATACCCATTAATTGTTGAAGGCAAATGCGATAAAGCCTTTTTATCTTCTTTTATTGACGGTATTATCATACCGGTCAACGGCTTTGGGGTGTTTTCTGACAATAAAACCAAAGCTCTTTTAAAAGAAGTTTCAAGCGAAGGCATAATAATTTTGACCGATAGTGATTCGGCAGGTTTAATTATTAGAAATCATATTAAATCGATATTGCCTAATAAAAAAATCATTCAAGCTTTAACCCCTCAAATTCGTGGTAAAGAAAAGAGGAAAAGCAGTTTTTCAAAAGAAGGATTTCTTGGCGTTGAAGGCATAGATAGGCAAATCATAATCGATGTTTTAGTTTCGTGCGGTGCCACTGGTGACAAAAAGCAGTATGGCAATGTTTCTAAGTACGATCTATATGAACTTGGCATTTACGGTAAAGATAATTCTAAATCTTTACGCAAAACACTTTTAAAAAAACTGGATTTGCCGGACAATATTTCAACTACTATGCTTTTGGAAATAATTAACAATACCGATAAATATTACACTTTTTGCGACTATATTAGGGGAAAGTAAAATGAGTTCATCTACCGGCGGCAAAGCAAGACTGTTAAAAATTTTAGAAATATTAAAGACCTATTCTGACGAGAATCATCCTTTATCGTCGTCGGAAATAATTGACATGCTTTATTCCGATGGAATAACAGTCAACCGCAAAGCGATTTATGATGATATTTTTGTGCTGACTCAAGCGGGATTTGACATTATAAATACCCGTTCTCCAAAAGCGGGCTATTTTTTAGCAGAGCGCGATTTTGAGCTTCCGGAAATATACTTGCTTATTGATGCGGTTTTATCGGCAGGATTTATTTCGAACAAAAAGACAAAAGAAATAATAGTAAAGCTTAAAAAATATTTAAGTGTTTATGACGCAAAAAAACTTGATAAACACACTTTTATAGATAAGCGAAATAAAAGTGATAACGAAGAAATTTACTATACAATTTTTAACATCCAAAATGCGATCGAACTTAATAAAAAAATTAAATTTAATTACATTAGGCATTCGTTTAGTTTTGGCGAAATAAAAGAGGAATATAAGACTTTTAAGATAAGCCCGTATGCGCTGTCCTGGGTTGAAGATAAATACTATCTTATTGGTAACAACGAAAAATATAATAATTTAATCCATTTAAGAATTGACAGAATACGTTCCTGCAAAATTACCAATGAAAAGTCGCGCCATTTTAGTGAAGTTAGCGCATATAAAAACTATTTTGATGTGGCAGACTATATGAATAAGGTATTTAACATGTTTGGAGGGAAAAAAGCAAGCGTAGAGCTTCTTTGTAAAAATTCTTTTATTGAACAAGCAATTGATCGGTTCGGGCGAGAAATAAACGTAAAAAAACACGATGATGAACATTTTAAATTTATTGCAGAAACCATGATAAGTGCCGGACTTACGAACTGGCTGCTTCAATTTTCAGACGAGGTTGAAGTATTAACACCTCCGTATCTTAGGGAAGAGGTAAGAGTAAAGTCGGAGCGAGCGGTTCAAAAATATAAAAAGTAAGAATAATTTTGTCCAAGGTTCAATATATTTTATTAAAACCTAAAAGGACAATTATTATGAATGTATATTTTTATTTTGTTATTGCAACAGCCATAATTTATTTGTTGATTTATGCTGTTTTTTTACTGCAGACGAAAGAACCTGTTACATATCTGTTTTTATATTCGATTGTAGGTATTGTAAGTTTGGTGCTTGTTAATGTTATAGGAAAATATATCGGAATAGGGATCACATATAATGCTTATACGGTTGTGTCGGCATCGGTAGGGGGCATACCGGCGGTGATCAGCATGCTGATTTTACAAATTATATTTATTTAAGACGGCTGGGCCGTCTTTTTTTACACCAAATTTTGTGCTTTAGCACTCACCTGAATACTAAATAATGTGGTTTACATAATAACTTTACATAAAACAAAAAATTACAAACTTGTAATTGACAAATAAGGCTAATAAATGGTAAACTATATAAACTATTAGGAGTGTTTTTATGGCTAATAATATTGGATTTATCGGTTGTGGCAACATGGCTTCTGCAATAATCAAAGGATCGATTATTTCAGGTTACATAAAACCTGATAATATTTTTGCATTTGATTTGATTGCTGATAAGATTTCTTCGCTTGGAATTAATAAAGTTGATTCTATTGAAGAACTGTCTAGCAAGTGTAATTATTTGTTTTTGTGTGTAAAACCGCAAGTGATTGATGATGTGTTAAAAACATTATCAAAATCGCTAACATCTAATCATTGTTTGGTATCGATAGCTGCCGGTGTAAACACAGGTAAAATCTGCAGTTATTTTTCTTTTGAACCTAAAATTATCAGAGTGATGCCGAATGTATGTTTAATGTATAATGCAGGCGCTGCAGCACTTTATAATAGCGGCTGCAATGATGATGAATTTTCTTTTATTAAAGGGATTTTTGATTCTTGCGGTAAAACCGTTACAGTTTCTGAAGATATGTTTGATGTTGTTACGGCTTTGTCCGGAAGCGGCCCGGCTTTTTGCTTCAGATTTTGCAAAAAGCTTATAGAAGAAGCTGTTTCGTTAGGTTTGGATGAACAATCAGCCGGTTTATTAGCCAAGCAAACATTATTAGGAAGCGCTTCTATGATGCTTAATTCGGATTATTCTGTGGATGAGCTTATAAAAATGGTTTCATCACCAAACGGCACAACTGTTGCCGGCCTTGCCGAGATGGATAAATTTGGTTTTGACACATCTGTAAAAGCCGCTGTTAATGGCGCTTTTAAAAGATCACAAGAATTGTCCAAGTAATTTTGCATAATTCTTTTTTCTTCCTCATACTTATTTACAAAGAGGAGGAAATGTCATGCAAAGGACAACCAATATAAAAGATAAAAACTCAAAAAAATTACTTAATGTTTTAGTTAATAATAATAGCTTAATATTTATTTTTATCACTATAATTTTAGGCATTATTATTGGATGCCTTAGTACGCGATTTAATTTTTTTGCTTTTTCAGATAGCTTTCTTCAAAGTTTTATTCAAGCAAGAAAGGGCAAAAGCTTTTTAGTGGTTTTATACGGATCTTTTTTAGAAATATTGCCTTATATAGCAATTTTGTTTTTATTTGGTACATGCATGGTTGGTACTTTTGGTTCAATACTTGTTTGCTTTTACAGAGGAATCTTTATTGGAAGAATTTTATCCGAAATGTTTGTATCTATGGGGCTTATGGGAATGCTATTTAATATTTTAATTGTAATTGCTCCTGCATGCATTTCTTTTTTTGCAATAATGCTCTCTTCGCGTGAGTCGTTTGGCTTTTCCATTGCGCTTACAAGACTTGTTTTTCCCGGTGCAGTAATTACTCGCAACTTATATGGCGACTTTAAAATATATTGTAAAAGGCAATTGTTTGTTTTGATTTTGTATGCGTCATCCTGTCTGTTAGATGCGCTTCTATCTGTATCTTTCATTAATTTATTTGATTTATAAGAAGGTGAAAATGTGAATTTTTATTTTAACGAATTTGAAAAATATTTAAAAAACGATAAAAAAGTCTCTGCAAATACATTGTCTAATTATTTAAGAGACGTTCAATATTTTTTAAATTTTAAAAACTTCACAGATTTTCCTGTTGATTCCGATATTAGTGATTATGAATTGTTTTTATTTAACAATGGTAAAAGCGCCGCAACGGTTTCTCGCATTCATGCGTCAATAAAATGCTACTATTTATTTTTACGGAAAAAAAGTACATCGATTGTTTTCCTGAAATAAAAACTGCAGTAAAATTAGAAGAACATCCAATTCCCGAGGTCCTTTCTCATACCGAAATCGAGGCATTGTTAAAAGCGCCGAATACAAAAGATTATAAAGGCTTAAGGGACAAGGCTATTTTAGAAACGTTATATGCTACCGGGCTTAAAGTATCTGAAATTATTTCTTTAAGAATTTACGATATTAATTTAACACTTGGTTATATTAAGATATCCGGCAAAAATAGGGATCGCATTATTCCAATGTACAAACAAGCGATAAAATCTGTTTCTGATTATTTAAAAACTTCACGCGATGTTATTTCTGTTACCGACGACGACCATTTGTTTTTAAATATGAGTGGTGGACCGCTTACAAGGCAGGGGATATGGAAAATAATTAAATCATATGCCGACAAATCCGGAATCGAAAAAGATATAACTCCGCATATTTTGCGCCATTCGTTTGCTGCTCATTTGGTTGAAAACGGCGCCGGATTAGACGATATTAAGAATATTCTCGGTTTCGCAGATATGTCATCAACAAGAGTTTATTCCGAAATTTTTAAAACTAAATATTCAAAAGCATATAAACGCTTCCATCCAATGGAAAATAAATAAAGCTCTAAACATAATTGTTTAGAGCTTGTTTTATATCTAAAATGCCACAAGAAGATCTTGTGGCATTTTGGCGGAGATGGAGAGATTCGAACTCTCGCGCCGGTTTCCCGACCTACGCCCTTAGCAGGGGCGCCTCGTCACCAACTTGAGTACATCTCCGTATGGTAACAAATTTAAGTGTATTGGCGGAGAGGAAGGGATTCGAACCCTTGGCTCTTGCGAGTCACTGGTTTTCAAGACCAGCTCCTTAAACCGCTCGGACACCTCTCCGTAAAGCCTTCAAATTATATCATATTTAAATATTAAAGTCAACAAAAACTCTGCATCAAAAATATTTTTTTTAAAAAATGTTACCTTTTTGTAACTTTTTTGTATTAATATTAAAATATAACTTGAAATAACTGTAATTTTTGTGTAAAATATATGTATATTTAATATCATGTGGGAGTATCATTATGTCTAATAGGTTATTTCAAGGTGTTGTACATCAAATGAAGGAAGCTATCAATCAAACGATTGGTGTATTAGATGAAAACGGCACCATAATTGCGTGCAGCGAACTGCCAAGAATTGGCGAGTCTTTAGACTTGTCAAATTTGGACATAGTCAATAACAGTGATTTTGTTGTTAATGACGGTGTAACATACAAGCAGTTTGGTGCGCCGGGAAGTTCAAAATACATACTTTTTATTGACGGAGATGATGAACAGTCAGAAAAATTTGCGTCTGTTTTATGTATTTCACTTTCAAATATTAAGCAGTATTACGATGAAAAATACGATCGCAGCAATTTTATTAAGAATATTATTCTTGATAATATTTTGCCCGGTGATATTTATATTAAAACACGTGAGCTTAGATTTGATAATGAAGTGAGTCGTGTTGTTTTGCTTGTTCGTCTTTTATCTAAAAATGATATTTCTGCTTATGACGTTTTAAGCAATCTTTTCCCGGACAAGTCTAAAGATTTTGTTATTAATATAAATGAAACGGATATTGCAATCGTTAAAGAAATCAAATCCAATATTGAGACTAAGTATCTTGAAAAACTTGCGAGAAGCATAGTAGATACTTTATCGGGTGAATTTTATACGCATGCTATTTGCGGAATCGGTAATGTTGTAAACAACATTAAAGATTTAGCTTTATCATTTAAGGAAGCGCAAGTAGCACTTGAAGTCGGTAAGGTTTTCGACACTGAAAAAAGCATTATAAGCTATGATAATTTAGGAATTGCAAGACTTATTTATCAGCTTCCTACAACACTTTGTGAAACATTTTTAAAAGAGGTATTTAAACGCGGATCTATTGAAAGCTTAGATCAGGAAACTTTATTTACAATACAAAGATTTTTTGAAAACAACCTTAATGTATCTGAAACTTCCAGAAAGCTGTTTGTTCACCGCAACACTCTTGTATACAGACTTGAAAAGATCAATAAAATTACAGGACTTGATCTTAGGGAATTTGACCATGCAATAGTTTTTAAAATTGCATTAATGGTTAAAAAGTATTTAAAAAACAACCCGACAAAATATTAAACCGAAAGAAGTTGGACATCATAGAAGAACAAAATATAAATATTGTTAATATGGATGAAACTGCAGATAAAATCGTTGTGCCGACAATTAGCGATGATGAATCTAATTTGAATAATACAGAAAACTTAAAGCCTCTTATAGAATTTAGGGGCGTTTCAAAAACATATACGTCCGGCAACACACATGCTTTAAGTGATGTAAATATCCGCATATTCCCCGGTGAATTTGTTTTTGTTGTTGGCGCTTCCGGTGCCGGTAAGAGCACATTTTTAAAACTAATCATGCGCGAAGAAAAAGCTAATTCCGGTCAGATAATCGTAAACGGTTACAATCTTACAACCATGAAGCATAAACAAATTCCTTATTACAGAAGAACAATGGGAATTGTTTTCCAGGATTTTAGATTGATTCCTACGATGGATTTGTTTGATAATGTTGCGTTTGCTATGCATGTTGTAGGCGCAGATAAAACTACAATTCGTCGTGAAGTTCCAAAGCTTTTAAATCTTGTTGGACTTCAACACCGTGCCCGAGCATTGCCCGATCAGTTATCTGGCGGCGAACAGCAAAGAGTAGGTTTAGCGCGAGCGATTATCAATAGACCTAAAATTCTTATTGCCGACGAGCCGACAGGTAACGTTGACCCAAATATGTCATATGAAATTGTTGAGCTTTTAGACAGAATTAACAGAGCAGGTACCACCGTACTTATGGTAACTCACGAGCATAACCTTGTTCGGGATTTCCACCACAGGGTAATAATGCTTGAAAAAGGCAAAATAGTGGCTGACAATGCGGAGGGACTTGCCAATGAATAAGAGTTTTTCATATCTTACAAAAGAAGGCTTTAAAAATATTTGGGCTAACAGACTAATGTCATTTGCTTCAATCGGCGTTCTTGTTGCCTGCATGGTAATTATTGGTATCGCCATTATTTTGGCTTCTAATTTTAATATTGCAATGAACAGTCTTGAAAAAGAAAACGTTGTAATGGTTTATATGGAAGACAAAAACAGCGTTTTGTATCCTATTGACGGCTCGAGTGTACCAACCGATAAAAATATACCTGATTCTGCATATTCAGTACACAACGAAGAGGAAGCTTTAGCAATTTGTGATAAAATTAAAGCCTTATCAAATGTTGAAAGTGTAGAGTATATTTCCGCAGAACAAGCCCTTGAAAATTATAAAGAAAATTTTGTTGATAACGATGCAAAATATTTAATGTATTTTGAGGGCGATGAAAACCCAATGCCGATGGGCGCTAAAGTTACACTTGTAAGCCTTGATAATTTTGATGCTACAATTAAATCTATTGAAGCAGTAGAAGGCGTAAATTTAGTAGTGTCTTCGAGTGACATTGCTCAGCGCATTGTAAACATAAGAAATGCCGTTGAAATTGCCGGTTTTTGGGTTATTGCTATTTTAATGATTATTTCTTTAGTTATTGTAAGTAATACTATCCGTGTTACTATGTATAACAGGAAGCTTGAAATCAGCATAATGAAGGCTATCGGCGCTACAGACTGGTTTATCAGGTGGCCGTTTTTGATTGAAGGCATGATGCTTGGAATTATCTCTGCGGTAATTTCAATAGGAGTAACATATGCGATTTATTCGCTTGCCGGAGAGAAGATAAAAGCGGCACTCGAAACTTCTTCACTTATGCCGTTTAGATCCATTGTTTTAACATTGGTTCTCGTATTTTTAGGTATTGGTATTTTGGCCGGTATTATCGGCAGTGTTATTATTCTTTCTAAATATCTAAAGAAGGAAGGAAGCGAGTTCCGTGCTATTTAGTCGGAATGTAAAAAGAATAATCGGCATAATACTTATTGTTGCTATATGCTTAACTTCTAATTACAGCGGTACTGTTTTTGCAGCTTCTTATGATGATCTTAATAAAAAAATCAGCGAGCTTGAAACCGAAGCTGCAAGAATTTCAAAAAAGATTTCTTCATTAAAAGGCGATATTTCCGACACAACATCCATAAAAGCCGAATATGATAAGCAGCTCGCAAATTTGCAAGAACAAATTTCCGTTTGTGAAAGTACAATTAATGGAATTGAAAAAGAAATTACCGCAATTGAAACACAAATTAAGGAAAAAGAAAATTCAATTGAAAATCAAAAGATTTTATTAAAACAAAGAGTAAGAGCGATAGTGATGTTCGGCGCTAATGAATCATCGATTTTTGCCGGCAAAGACAGTTTTTCAGACTATTTAAATAAGCAGGCAATATCAAAACGAGTTTCCACTTTCGATAAATCGTTAATTGATGAAATTAATAAAGCGATTGAAGAAATTCAAGCCAGAAAATCAGAACTTGACTCAAAAAAGAAGGATTTATTGGCTACAAAATCTACTTTAGACGAGAAAAAAGCTGCTTTAAGCTCTAAAGAGGAAGCTATAAATAAAGAATTGAATCAGCTTTATTCCAATAAAAAGTCCTTGCAAAATGATTTAAACTCTATTGAGGCTGCTATTCAAAAATACGAAGATGAAATTAAACGCATTATTAGAGAATCAGAAAAAAGCACATCAACTGACGAAAAATATACCGGTGGAGCATTGTTATGGCCGGTAAAAGGGTTTTATAAATTAAGCAGTAAATACGGATATAGAATTCATCCGATTACGGGAGTTAATAAATTACATAAGGGCATAGATATCGCCGGAAGCGGCATTGGCGGGCAACCTGTTCTTGCTGCGGCAGACGGCACGGTTATTACCGCCGGTTTTAACACTGGTGGCTACGGAAATTATGTAGTTATTTCTCACGGATATTATAACGGTAAGCTGATGACTACGCACTACGCGCACATGCGTTCTTATGTTACTTCGGTTGGTGCATCAGTAAAACGCGGTGATGTTATAGGTTATGTTGGCTCTACAGGAGCTTCTACCGGCAATCATCTTCATTTTGAAGTTAGACTTTCAGGAGATACGACCGATCCTATGTCGTATTTTAATTAGGAGTTTTTATGATTAAAAAAATTTCTCTGTTAATAAGTATTATTTTTTGTATAAGCTTGTTGGTTAGCTCTTCGGGCACTTTTGCCGCGTCTACTTCAAGTAAAATAAACTCTCTTGAAAGCAAGTCTCAGGCGCTTGAAAAAAAGATTGCCGCAATAAAATCAGACAAATCTAAGCAACAGCAGGTTAAGGATTATTTGTCGCAGCAGATAACCAATTTGCAAGAACAAATAAATATTTATAATGATGAGATAGGTTCTTTAAAATCTCAAATTTCATCTTTAGAAAAAGAAATTAAAGAAAAAGAAAAAGAGATTGAAGATACTAAGACCTTTTTAAAACAACGAATTCGCGCAATTTATATGAGCGGCAGTTCTAACGACGATTTGTTTTTGCTTCTCGGAAGCAACACGGTTGCCAATTATTTATCAAGCCGCGGTATAGCAAGAAGTATTTCTGCTAAAGATAACAGCATAATTGATGAAGTTAATAAGGCAATTGATACAATTCAAAAAAATAAGGCGTCAATCGATGCAAAAATTGCACAGCAAAAAGAATCAAAGGCGGCACTTGATACTAAACAAGCCGCTTTAAAACAAAAAGAGAACGAAATTAATTCGGTTATTAAGTCGTTAAGCAGCGATCAGGCACAGCTTGAAAAAGACAATAAGGCGGTTGAAGCCGAAATAAAACGTCTTTATAATGAAATTAATGCAGGAATGAAATCATCCGATCATGCAAATATAAAGTATAATTCGGGTGAATACGGCTGGCCTGTGCCGGGATATTATAAAGTCGTATCAAATTACGGCACTCGTTGGGGCAGGCTGCACAAAGGTATTGATATTTCGGGTTCCGGAATATACGGCAAACCTATTGTTGCCGCGAAAGATGGTAAAGTTTTAGTTGCAGGTTGGTCATCCGGCGGGTATGGTAACTATGTTACTATCAATCATGGAAAAGACAGCAGCGGCAATTATTATACCACGTTGTATGGTCATATGTCTAAAATTGCTTGTTCTGCAGGTCAAAATGTTAAAAAAGGGCAGGTTATAGGCTATATCGGTTCTACCGGGCGTTCGACCGGTCCGCACTTGCATTATGAAATTCTTGTTAACGGTACAGCTAAAAACCCGCTTAATTGGTATTAAGTTTAAGGCGGCATTTGTCGCCTTAATTTTTTGAGGTGAATATGTTGGAAAAGTCTTTTTTAATTAGAATTATTGCTATATTTTCCGCAGCTTTTTTAATTATCGGTATTTTTACCGGTTGGTTGATTTTCTCCGATAAAAATGAACTCACCAAAAAGTTTGTAGAAATTGAAAAAATAGTAAATGACAATTTTGACGGGAAAATTGATGATAAAAATATCGATTCTGCTGTTTTTTCGGCATATATTAATTCACTGAACGATGATTATTCCGAATACCTTTCAGCAGAAGAAACCGAGGAGTTTAATAATACATATAATGGAAATGGTGACGGTATCGGTATTAATATAGTTGAAACTGAAAAAAACGAAATGCAGGTAGTATTCGTTCATGAAAACAGTCCCGCGAGTAAAGCCGGTATTTTAAAAGGTGATATTATACTTTCTTGCGATAATAAAGTATGCAAAGAGGTCGGTTATAAGGAATTATATGTTTACATAACCGGAAAAAAAGATGGAGATACGTTAAAGTTATGCATATTTAGAGACAATAAAACTATAAATGTCGATGTGATTTTTGGCGAGTTTGTTAGTCAGTCCGTAATTTATGAAAAAATTGATAATTTAGGATATATAAGAATTACTCATTTTGAAAATTCAACTGTTGAACAGTTTAACCAAGCTATTGATAGATTGACATATGAAAATGTAAAAGGTTTTATTTTTGATGTTAGGGATAATAGGGGCGGCATTGTACAGGCTGTTTGTAAAATTCTTGATAGGCTTCTGCCCTCCTGTGATATTATTTCGGTAAAATTTAAAAATGGAAACGAAAAAGTGCTCTATACTTCGGATAGTTCTTATGTAAATATTCCGTCGGTTGTGCTTATAAATGAAAATTCAGCTTCTGCGAGCGAGTTGTTTGCCGCCGCTTTAAGGGAAAAACGTGCGGCAAAGCTTGTAGGTAAAAAGACTTTCGGCAAAGGCGTTATGCAAACCACCTTTAGCTTAAAAGACGGAAGTTCAATTAAACTAACGGTCGGTAAATTTTATAGTCCTAATAAGAATAATTGGCACAAGACTGGAATTTTGCCTGATTTAGAAGACGAACAGCCCTCAAAAACCGCTTCATATTATCTTTCACCAATTAATGATGACGCGTCATTTATTGCTGCTAAAAATCTCTTTAATTAAGGTAATTTTATTATGATTAAAAAGATTATAAAATATCTATTTTTAATAATTAGCGTGTCCATAATGGTATGTATTTTTTTGTTTTCCGGACAAAGCGGAAATGAAAGTGATGCCGTTTCCGGAGGATTTATTAATACCTTGCTTGAATTTTTTATTGACGGTTTTAAAAATGCGCCTTCTGAATTAAGAGACTTTGTAATATCTTCATATCAGTTGCTGTTTAGAAAAATGGCACATTTTTCTATTTACGCACTACTAGGCTTTTCTCTTTGCGGGTTTTTTGTTTTGTCGGATAAACTGAAAATATATGTTTGCGGATTGTTTTCAGCAGGTATTTCGCTTATCTATGCTTTTTGCGATGAAATTCATCAATTGTTTATTCCTGGCAGAAGCGGGCTTTTAGTTGATGTTTTTATTGATTTTGCCGGCTCAATTTTAGGCACTTTCAACTTTATTTTGTTATTTATATTTATAAAGTATATAGTGCACCAAAAAACAAAAGAATAATATAATAAATTAAAGGGAGAAAAAACTCCCTATTATATATAAACCGAAGCGTCCTGATATTTTAGGGGTGCTTCGGTTTAAAAATAAATACAGAATTCATGTGTTTTTTAACCTATCATTATAATGAAAATATGCTATAATTAAACAAATTGTTGGAGGTTCGATATGTGTATTTCAAAAAATGCATGCAATATTTCTACCGCAGGCGGTAGATGCTTTCAGTATGTTGATTTAAAGCCTTTTACAGAGTACAAGCTATCTGCAAGTTTAAAACTCATCTCAAACAACTCTGTTTCAATTAGTGGCATAGCCTTACTTGGCGCGTTTGATTCTTCGGAACAAACCATTAATTCAGGCCGTGAACCCACTAACCGGTTAAATATTTCAAGCACAAATATGATTCAGTTGTCTGAAATAGAGGAAGAATTTAAAACATTTAGTGTAACTTTTAATAGTGAAAATAATAAAAATGCTATTGTTGGTGTTTTTTACGATCCGCGCGGTGTAAAAGGAACGTTATTTGCAACCGACTTTAAACTTGAAGAGTGCAACGGCGATAATAATCTTATTAAAGATCCTTGTTTTAGCAGCGGCGATACTGCTTGGGAATTCGTAGCTTCGTCAGTAGCACAGTGTGATAATTAAAGTTGGGAGATGCTAATATGTTAGAATTAAATCCTAAATTAGAAAAGCCGGTTCAGGATAATTTTTTAGGCAATAATGCAGTATATCACGGTTATGCCGGTTTTACCGATAGATTTGGGCATAAGTATACCGAAGAAGAATGCGATAAAGAAGCAGATCTTATTGCTTCAATGCGGCTTCACATTGCAAGAACATATTTTCGCTGGTATTCATACGATTTCGATAAAGGTGTTTACGACTGGGACAATAATGATATGCAAATTTTTTATCGCTGGTGCAAACGCCTTAAAGATAGAAATGTAGACATAGCATTACAGGCAGGCTGGAACAGCCCTGGCGATATTCTTTCTAATTCGTGGAATGGAGTAAGTCCCTTTACCGTTGAAGGTGACTGGCAAAAAAGCTGTGAAAACTATGCCTATTGGGTTAGCGAAACCGTACATGAACTAATTGAAGTGCGCGGATTTACCAATATAAAATATCTTATATTTTTTACTGAACCTCAGGGTGGAACATATAACGTAAAAACTTTTGAAATGTGGCGTGATGCCGTAAAAGCGGCGCATGAGAAGCTTGTTGCCGACAATCGGCGTCATCTTGTAAAGTTTGTAGGTCCTAATGAAGCATTTCGCGATACTCCGGAAATGCTAAAATGGGTTGCAGAGAATTGTGATGATTTTATTGATATTTATTCGTCACACACATATATTTGGTCCGGTAATGTTTAAAAAAATGACGTTCATACCGGAAACAGCGCCGTTAATATTTCTACTCCCGGCGGAAGATGCTTGCAATATGTTGATTTAAAGCCTGATACAGATTACGAAATTTCCATATATTTAAAGTACAAATTTGACGACAAACTTCATTCGAGCGGTTATGCGATTTTCGGTGGTTTTACTTATCGTGATGAGCGCCCGACTATTGATTCCGGCGGCGAGCCCACAAACAGAATTAATCGTTACAGCACTAAGCTTTTGGAACTTGCAAAAATCCCCGATGAATACACCGAGTACAAGCTTAAATTTAATTCCGGCAAAGGTGGAAAAAGCATTGTTGGTGTGTTCTTTGATGCAAAGGATTCCTATTACGGACACGGGGCGCTTTCTGTAGACGATTTTACCATGACCGAAGTAGGTTCCGATAAGAACATAATTAAAGACAGTAGTTTTGAAACCTTGGAAGGATGGAAGTTTTTAGTTGCGTCTACTAAAAGGGGAGACTCCTATAACAATTGGCGTGAGTGGACCGAAATGAACAGGGCGTTAATTAAAAGCGGAAAGCCATTTTGGTGGGATGAATATAATATTCAGTATGATGCACGCTTTACCGATCCAAAGCATGGAACTCTTATGGCAATGGGAGCCATTTCATTAATGAATGCGGGATGCCAAACATCGCTAGTTTGGACAGTGCTTGATCAGCAGTGGCCAAGAAGCATTGGAAACGGAGCCGATAATTTCGTGAACGGCGATCACCGCTGCGGTGTTGTGCCTAAAATATCCAGATATCTTCCGCCGTATCCGTCCTTCTATCCGTTTTCATTGGTAATTAAATATGCCGGCGGAAGTGGTACCAAGGTTTACGACGGCGGTGGAAGCGATGGTGTTTATTGCACGCTTACAGAAACGCCTGACGGTATTAAAAACATTATTGTAGTTAGTGAATCCGAAGATGATGTAGAGTTTAAAATTAACTTAAATGAAATATTTAGCGGTAAATTCTACAGACACTTATGCGATCCTAAATATGTGGTACCGGATATGGAAATGAAGGTGCCCGGCATTGACAAAGAAGTAGATATAAACGGATGTTTAATCGACAAAATACCGTCCTTTGGCGTTGCGGTTTATACAACTGAAAAAGAATAAATTTTAAGCTGAAACTGATTTAGTTTCAGCTTTTTTTATCTTTTGTAATAATGAACATTTTTTATGAATAACATTTATTAGACATGTTGTAGATTAGAAATTCTTATTATAAAGGAGCTTTTCTTTATGAGTGAAAAACAAACAAATACAGTTACAAGCGGTAAAAGACATATAATTAAAACGATTGAACAACCTATAGAAACTGAAATACTAATACCGGAATATTGTCCGGATATTGTTAAGGTGCTTTGCTGCAGTATAACGCCGAGACTTCTTACGAAGAGCACGATAGGAAACGCATTAACAGCCGAAGGCTATGCGGATATATCTGTTATGTTTTCGGGAGAAAACGGCGTAATTTCTTCTGCATTTACAAAATATAATTTTTCAAAGACTGTTGATATCGACGAAAGCTTGTCAAGCATTCAAATATATTTAAGGCAAGGCAAATGTTCTGCGCGTGAAACTTCGCCTAGAAGAATAGAAATTAGAGGATCTGTTATTATTGAAATATCGGGGCTAAATATTGAAACAAAGACTGTTTTATTAGATGTAGACGACACAGATCTTGAAATGCTTCGAAAAACAGTACCTGCTACAACAGACATATCACTCAATGAAAAAATATTAAACATTGATGAAGAATTATACTTATCTCAAGGAATGCCGGAAATAAAATACATTTTACGATATGACGCTGTGCCAACGGTTAATGAATGTAAAATTATCTCAGAAAAAGCGGTCGTTAAAGGTACATTAAATATTAATGTTTTATACTGTTCAAATGAAGACCGACCGGTATGTTTTAAAGATAGTATTCAGTACAGTCAAATTTTAGATATTGATTCTAACGGCGAGGAATGTTCCGCAGACGCTAAAGCAGATATTTGTTCAATCGATTTAAGACCCATTACAAATACCGATGGAATGACTACTACAATTACTGTAAACGCTATGATTAATTTGTCTGTGTCGACTTATTGCGAATCGGAGATACCAATAATACTTGATGCATATTCAACTACAAATGATTCAAATGTAGTTCTTGATAATTTATATACCAGAAAAAGAATTGACACAGTATCAGAAAGACTAATGCTTAAAAAGCAATTTAATTTTGACAACGACCAACTGCTCTCTGTAATCGATATGTGGCCCATAATAAATAACTATGATGTTAAGTTTGAAAGTGGTGAAATGATCGTTTCAGGAGATATAAACGTAAATGTCTTGGCCGAAACCGATTCCGGTACAGTTCAATTCTTTGAAAAGCAGTTCGATTTTGAATATAAACGAAAGATAAATTCAGAAGTAGCTACATTAAGCTCGGAAACAAGTTTATACGTTGTTGATGCGTCTTATACTGTATTATCGGGTGGCTCAAAACTCGATGTACAAGTGGAAATATTCGTTTTATCTAACATTTACGAAAACAATAATATTTCATTTGTAGTAGATTTAGAGCTGCTTGATAAAAAAACAAAATCGGATGATGCAATTGTTGTATACTTTTCTGACGTTGGTGAAAACCTTTGGGACATTTCAAAGAGATTTTCTGCTTCTTTATCTAATGTAAAAAATGAAAACAACCTAACTGAAGATGAAATTAAAACATCGACAATGCTGATTATTCCAACTGTTTAAGGAGAGGTTTTATGAGTATTTATAACGATATAGAAAAGCGTACCGGCGGCGATATATATGTTGGCGTAGTCGGTCCTGTTCGTACAGGAAAATCAACTTTTATTAAAAGATTTATGGATACGCTTGTAATACCAAATATTAACGGCGATTTTGCAAAGGAAAGAGCTTTAGATGAACTTCCACAGTCATCTTCCGGCAGAACAATAATGACTACGGAGCCAAAGTTTATTCCTGAAAACGGTGTTAATATAGAACTAGACGGCAATGCGTCTTTAAAGGTTAGACTTATTGATTGCGTCGGATATATTGTTCCATCATCTTTAGGATATATTGAAAATGGAAATCCGCGCATGGTCAAAACACCTTGGTATGAAGATCCTATTCCGTTTAATATGGCGGCAGAAATAGGTACACGTAAGGTTATAAATGAGCATTCAACTATTGGCCTTGTTATTACAACAGATGGGAGTATCGGCGACATTGAAAGAAAAGATTATGTTGAAGCCGAAAAAACCGTAATTGAAGAATTAAAAAGTATCAATAAACCGTTTATTGTGCTTTTAAACTCCACACATCCCGATAGCGAAGCAACAATAAATTTAGCCGGTAATTTATCTGATGAATATGGTGTTGCAGTAATTCCATCGGATTGCGCAAACTTAACTGAAAACGATATAAAGGAAATAATAGGAAAAATATTGTTTGAATTTCCTGTAAAACAAGTATCAGTTAAAATGCCTTCGTGGTACAGCGCGCTTCCAAGCTCACATCCGCTTAGAAATAAGCTTATTTCAGCCGTAAAAAAGTCAGCTTCTAATGTAAGTAAAATAAATGAGATCAATAAAATAATAGATGAATTAAATACGTGTGACGAGGTAGAAAATGCCGCAAGCGCGAACATTAACTTAGGAAACGGCATTGCAAATGTAAATGTCGATCTAAAAAAAGATATTTATTATAATGTTGTAAGTGATGCGGCAGGGACGAAGGTAAATGACGAAGCCGGGCTTTTATCGTGCCTTGTGGAATTATCGCAAATTAAGAACAAATACATGCAAATAAAAGACGCATTAGATGAAGTGGAAGCCACCGGTTACGGAATCGTAATGCCGTCAATTGAAGAGCTTACATTAGAAGAGCCGGAAATTATGAAACAGGGCGGAAGGTATGGCGTAAGGCTAAAGGCCAGCGCACCGTCAATTCATTTAATGAAGGCAGATATAACTACAGAAGTAAGCCCAATTGTTGGAAGTGAGCAACAATCAGAGGACCTGGTTATGTATTTGCTTAAAGAATTTGAAGAAAATCCATTAAAAATTTGGGATTCGAATATCTTTGGCAAAAGCTTACACGAGCTTGTAAACGAGGGATTACATACAAAACTTTCAAGAATGCCTCAGGATGCAAGAATTAGAATACAAGAAACAATCGAAAGGGTTATTAATGAAGGTTGCAGCGGACTTATTTGCATTATCCTGTAATAAAAAAAGGCTTGAAAATTTTCAAGCCTTTTTTATTTAGGAACCTTTTCCCAGTCTTCCATAAACTTTTTAAGTCCCGATGTTGATAGGGGATGATCGATCATTTGAAGTAATACTTTAAATGGTACCGTTGCAATATCACAACCTATTTTAGAAAGCTCAATAATGTGTACGGGATTTCTTGTGGATGCGGCGATAATATTAACCGGTCTGTCAAAGTTGTCAAGAACTTCGCGCATTCCGGCAACTAAACCAATTCCATCCCAGCCGCAGTCGTCAACACGTCCAACAAAGGGAGCAATATAACTGGCGCCGGCGTTTGCTGCAAGCAGACCTTGAGCTTCGGAAAATACAAGGGTCATGCAAACCGGTATTTTTTCATCGGACAACTTTTTGCAGGCTGTCAGTCCTTCTTTGCACATCGGAATTTTTACAACTATTCTTTTGCTGAATGCTGCAAGCTTTTTACCGTCTTTAACCATTCCTTCTGCGTCAGTAGAAGTTACTTCTGCAAAAATAGGTCCGTCTTTTAATAGCTTTTCAATTTCGGTTATTACATCTTCGAATTTTTTATTTTCGCGCGAGATAATGGTGGGGTTTGTTGTAACACCGCTTATAATTCCAAGGTCAATTGCAGATTTAATTTCTTCGATATTAGCCGTATCAATAAATAGTTTCATCGCATTTTCTCCTTTAAAATAGAATTTTTAACAAATCTTCGCATGAGGCGCCAATAATATAATCTTGAATATCTATATTTGATAAAATGCTTTTTATGGTGTTAAAATCGTATTTTGCATTTATTATTTTTTCTTCAAGATATAAAATTTCTCTTTTTGAAAAAAAGTCTCCGCAAATCTTAATGCTTGTAATAATACCTTTTTCAACAACTAAATAAATTGTCATTAAACCAAAATCGAATTTTAGAGTTTTTACAATATTTGATTTTGGAGATTGCCCGTAATTCCACTCAAATTTGCCGTATTTTTCGAAAACTAAGTTATTAACACAATCAATGTCGTGTTTAGTAAATTCGTAAATTTCAGGCGAATATTTTGAAATTATAAAGTCCTTAAATCTGTTAAGGAAATCTTCAACAGTGTATTCCGGCAAAAATTCTTTTATATTTGCAACCCTAGAGCGAACACTTTTTATGCCTTTGCTTTCAATTTTTAAATTATTAGCTTTAAGAGATTTCGCTAAAACCGATAGATCAGTGTCGAACAAAATGCATCCGTGATGAATCATCATGTTTTTATTAACGCTTTGTGCATTGCCACAGATTTTTTTATTATCAATTAAAATATCATTTCTTCCGGAAAGACGAGCATTTACTCCCAAGCTTTCCAAATAATCGCATAAATCGGCCGAAAAAACCTCATAATTTCCGATATTGTTTACTGAATTTGAAATGATAGTGTAATTAATATTGCCTAAATCGTGATATACCGCTCCACCGCCTGTTTGGCGGCGGATAACGGGTATATTATTTTGCTCAACATATTCACGGTCAATTTCCGCAAAGGCATTTTGGTTGCAGCCGATAATAATTGCTTTACTGTTCCTCCAAAGCATTATGCAGGGAAGCTTTAGCGTTTTAAGCAAGTATTCTTCAAGTGCTAAATTGAAAGAAGGCTGCAAATGTTCGTTGTTTATTAAATACATTTAAACTCCAAGCCGTGCCTTACGAAGCTGCTCGTTTGGTGTGTAGTTTTTAGTTGCAACATAGTCTTTTAAAGGAATGAATTTTTCGTTGATTGTATCTAAGAACCAGGATACTTGCGGGAAGAATTCGGCGTCATATTCGAATGCAGGTGTAATCCAGTTTTCACTTGCAACTATAGCAGGCGGGCAATCTAAATAATCAAATGCAATTTCGGTAATATTAGAAGCCATGTCATGTAAAATGGATCCACGATCGACAGCGTCAGACGCTAAGATGATTTTTCCGGTTTTCTTAACGGATTCAATAACCTTATCGTAATTAAACGGAACAACGCTGCGCGCATCAATTACTTCGGCAGAAATGCCATATTTTTCTTGAAGTATGTCAGCCGCTTCAAGTGCGCGATAAAGGGTAGAACCAATTGTAAGAATTGTTATGTCTTTACCTTCGCGTTTAATATCGGGTTCGCCGATTTCTACTTCATAGTATCCTTCAGGCACGCCGCCTTTATGGAATCTTTCGCCCATGTCGTAAATTCTCTGGCTTTCAAAGTATACAACAGGATCTGTGCCCATTAATGCAGCATTCATTAAACCTTTTGCATCGTAAGGAGTAGACGGGAAAACAACTTTAAGTCCGGGGATGTGTGCGCATAAAGATGTCCAGTCTTGCGAATGCTGTGCACCGTATTTTGAACCGACTGATACACGAAGAACAACAGGCATCTTTAATCCGCCGGCACTCATAGCTTGCCATTTTGCGAGCTGGTTAAATATTTCATCACCGGCGCAGCCGATAAAGTCGGCATACATAAGCTCAACTATAACACGACCGCCTGCCATACCGTATCCAACAGCGGTGCCTACAATTGCAGATTCTGAAATAGGGGAGTTGAATAACCTGTTGTAAGGTAATGCCTCTGTAAGGCCGCGATAAACCGCCATAGCGCCGTTCCAGTCACGTAAATCTTCACCGTAGGAAATAAGTGTAGGATCTGTGTAAAATTTATTAATGATAGATTCGAAAATACCGTCGCGAATATTGTAAACTTTTGCTTTTGAATATGGTTTTCCGTTTTCATCAAATGCGTAGCGCGCTTTTAAAGCGATTTTTTGAATCTGTGGATTATCCTTTAAAGCCGTGAGGGTTTCACAGGGTCTGTCATCCATCTTTTCAACTCTCTGGTTAGAAAACATCAGGTCTTCAATAAAGTGGGGATTCTTTTTAAAGTCGACATAAGGAGATATTTCAAGGTCGCTTGCAAGTTCAAACATTGCTCTGTTTCTTGCAGCAGCCACTTTTTTCATGTTTTCAACTTCGGCTTTTGTTGCAACTTTATATTTGATAAGTTCATTAGGATATGCAACGATCGGATCGTATTTATACCACTCGTCAAGCTCTTCTTTTGTACGATACGAACTTACGTCACTTGTGGAATGCCCGCTTAAACGATATGTTACAACGTCGAGAAGCACAGGACCGTCGCCGTTTTCAAGTATCGGTCTTTTTCTTCTGTAACAATCAATTACTGCAAGAGGATTCCAGCCGTCAACTCTTTCTGCGTGCATTTGGTTTTTGGCCATAGCACCCAGGCGGGCAAGTTCGCCGTAAGCCATGGTTTCGCCTTTGGTTTGGCCGCCCATGCCATAGCTGTTATTGTTAAAGTTGAATATAATTGGAAGTCCGCCTTTGTAATCGTCGGGCCATAATTCACGGAATTGATCCATGTTTGCAAAGTTCATTGATTCATAAACAGGGCCACGTGCAGCAGCGCCGTCACCTGCGTTTGCTACAACAATGCCTTTTTTCTTGTTGCATTTTTTATAAAGCGCAACACCGGTACCTACGGGAGCAGAACCGCCAACTATCGCGTTGTTCGGGAAAATACCGAAAGGCAAGAAGAACGCGTGCATAGATCCGCCAAGACCGCGAGAAAAGCCGTTATCTTTTGCAAAAAGCTCAGCCATTAGTCCGTAAATAAAGAAGTCGCGCGCTAAATCTTTTGTGTTTTTAGCAGTAGATTTAGATTTAATTAGCTCGTATAGTCTTCCGCCTTGTACGGTTTCCATTATTTCTTTAAGTCTTTTGTCACTCAATTTTCTAATGCAGGAAAGTCCTTTAGCGATAACTTCATGGTGAGAACGGTGAGTACCGAAAATAAAATCGTTATCGTCTAATGTATAAGCCTGACCTACCGCAGTTGCTTCTTCACCGATAGCAAGGTGAGAAGGACCAGGATATGTAAAGGACTTGCCGTTGTAGTTTGCTTCTACTTTAATTGTTAAAAGCATAGATTCAAATTCGCGTATCGCAAGCATATCTTCATATATGCCTTTTAAATCTGCTTTAGAAAAATTGCCTTCTTTAAGTTCGTCCTCCATCGTTTTCTTGTACTGGTTAGAAGGAATGTTTTCAAATTTAATTGTTCCGGATTTCCGGATCTCTTTAGGGTCGACAAATTGTGATTTTGGCATTTTTATTACTCCTTTTTATTACATAAATAACGCTTCGCGTATTATTTCACTAACTGACGGATGTGGAAAAACAAGTTCTTTTATGTCGTCAACCTTCATTTCGGTTTCGATCATAAGTGCGGCGCCGTAAATGATTTCAGAGGAATAGTTGCCAATCATATGTACGCCCAATAATCTATCGGTTGATTTATCGATAATTATTTTACAAATACCGTCTCCGCCTTCGTTTTCTGCAACATATCTGCCGGAAAACATCATCGATACGGTATTAACTTTAATGTCATAACCTGCTTTTTTTGCGTCTTCTTCGGTAAGGCCAACGGAAGCTACTTCAGGATTTGTATAAATTACTGAGGGAATGGCGTTATAACGCATAATATCTTTTTTGCCTATGATATTATTTATTGCAACTTCGCTTTCTCTGTAGGCTGTATGTGCAAGCATTAATATGCCGTTAACATCGCCGGCGGCATATAGCCCTGATATGTTTGTTCTGCCGAAACGGTCGGTTTTAATAGCCGCTCTATCCATTTCCGGATTTAAATTTTCAAGTCCAAAACCTTTTGTAACAGGTCTTCTGCCGATTGAAAACAGCACTTTATCTGCTTTTATCATTTTTAACTCGCCGGCTTCTTCAAATTCAACAGAATCCGTGCCTATTTTTGTAACCTTGCAGGAAAGCTTAAATGTAACGCCGTTTTTCTCATAATCTTTTTGTAGAATATTGCTTATTTCGCGGTCGGTATTGCCGGCAATATGATCTAACATTTCAATTACGGTAACCTTACTGCCAACCGAATTAAAGTAAGACGCCATTTCAAGTCCGATTACACCGCCGCCTATAACGACGAAATTTTCCGGTATTTCGGTTAAATCAAGAACTTCACGGTTAGTAAGACCAAAGCCGGATTCATAAGCCTCGTGAAGACCGGGAATAGGGGGCAGAACCGCTTCACTTCCGGTAGCTATCAGAAGTTTTCTGCCGGTATATACAGTATCATCAACTTTCACATTAAAGCCGTTTTCGTCTTTGTTTATAATTTCTCCAAAGCCCATTACAACTTCAACATGGTTTTTCTTAAGCTGCATACCAATTCCGGAAACAAGTGTATTTACAACCTTGTTTTTACGTGTAACAACCTTTTTTTGATCGATTTTAGCACCGGTTGTGGTTACGCCGTAAGCTTCGCCGTGACCATTTGCATAGTTATATATTTTAGCGCTGTTTAAAAATGTTTTCGAAGGTACACATCCTTCATTAAGACAAACACCGCCCAAAGCTCTTTTTTCTATAACTAAAACTTTAAGGCCTGCATGACCTGCGCGCTCGCCGGCAAGATAACCGGCAGGGCCTCCGCCAAGAACTATTAAATCATAAATCTTTTCCATAACGTACCTCTATTTTGCAAGATATGCAGTAAAGTTTTCGAGTATTTGCTTTACTTCTAATGAAAAACGAGCCGCGGGAGCACCGTCTACAGCGCGGTGATCGTATGTAAGAGACAGTGTAATGCTCTTATAGGGCTTAATCTCGCCATCAACAACTTTAATTTTATCTTGAATTGTTGTAACGCCTAAAATACCTGTTTGCGGCGGATTAATTACCGGGGTAAAGCTTTCAACACCCAGTGTGCCGAGGTTTGAAATTGTAAATGTAGCACCCTGTAGAAGATCAGGCTTAATTGTGCCGTCTTTAGTTTGACTGATCAGCTTTTTAGTATCGGCAGATATTTCTGCAAGCGACATTTTGTCTGCATTAAATAGAGTAGGAACCAGTAAACCGCGCGGGGTGTCAACGGCAATGCCTAAATGAACGCCCTTAAAGTAATGCATTTCATCGCCGATTAAATGTGCATTTAAGTCCTTGTGGTTTTTAAGTGCGCGCGATACTGCAAATAAAATAATATCATTAATGGTAATTTTGCTTAAACCTAAAGATTCGTCGGTTTCTTTTAAAAGCTTTCTGTAAGCCAAAATTGCGCTTGCATCAAAGCTTGTGTTGTTTGTAAGCTGGGCGGAATTTGTCAACGAATTCATCATAGACTTTGCAATAACTTTGCGAATATTGCTGAGCTTTACGATTTCTACTTCATTCTCTTGCTCAATATTTTCAATAGAAGTTGTATTTAAGTCGGCTGTCGTAATGCGACCGCCGATGCCTGTGCCTTCTATACCTTTAGATGTGCCGATTGAAATGGCAGCACCAGTCATAGCGGCACCGGATTTTTCGGCATTAATCACATCTTTTTCTACAATTCTGCCATAAGGGCCCGAAGGGACAACATTTGTTAAATCTATGTTATGTTTTTTAGCGTAGCTCTTTGCTCGTGGAGAGGCTTTGTAGTTTTCCGAAGCATTGCTTGTAGCAACAACTTGCACTTCAACCTCTTTAGGTTTATCGGCTATTTCATCTTTAACTTCCGCAGTTTGCTCGCTTTGAGCAGAATTGTCTTTAGGAATAAGATCGCTATAGTCTTCTCCTTCTTTTCCGATGACCGCAACACCTGTAAGGCAGGGGACATCGTCACCCTCGCCGCGGAAAATATCTAATAATATTCCTTCTTCTTTGGCTTCTTCGTCAACCGAAGCTTTATCTGTCTCGTACGAAAACAGCATATCGCCGGGTTTTACTGCATCGCCTTTTTGTTTGTGCCATTTAGTTATAATACAACTTTCAACTGTAATACCGACTTTAGGCATTAATACTAAACTTGCCATATTGTTTTCCTTTCTTTATTTTATATCTAATGCTTTTGCATTTTTTAACAAATATTTTTCTGCTTCGCCGGACCATAAACCTTTATGTTTTGCACATATCTTGTCAAACTCTGCAAACAAAGGATCGGTTTTTCCAAGTTCTTTAAAATCGGCTATTGCAGTAAGCGGGAGAGAGATATGTGTATAAATTAATTTTTTGCCACCGGGAATATGATGAAGGTTTTTGGTAGTTTCACCTGCACAGTCAAGTCCGCCGATGTGTGTAATCATTGCAGCAGGATTTATAGCGCCTGTTTCCATAAGCCTTAAAGCTTCTTTCATATCATTTGTATTGCCGCCGGTAGTTCCAACAATATGAGTAAAGTTATAATGGACATTGTAAAAATTAAAGTTGGCTGAAAATGAGCTGTCTGTAGGACCTGCAAAGAAGTTTAAGCAACCGTCTTTTGCAAGCAGCGCATCGCCCATTTCAACAACCGATTTTACAGGAGCATAAACAAATACATCATTATAGCCGTCTTGCCCGGATAATTCTTTTAAATAAGCTACCGGATCATCAATATCGGCAGTATTAATGTATTTAAGATCTACTCCGTATTTTTTGCCTTCACTTTCAGGAAGAATTTCTTTTGCCCGGTTAATTCTTTCTTGATTAATATCGGTAACGATTATTTTTCCAGGCTTTCTGTCGCAGTGAATAGCGTAATCGATAGCGCCTAGTCCCATTGGACCTACACCTGCTAAAATGGCCATTGCGCCACCTTCGGTAATTCCCATCTCATGATCGTATTCACCCTGGACTTTGTGGTGATAGTTAGCATGATATCCGCCAACTATACAAGACATAGGTTCTGCAAGGGAACCGTAGAAAAAACTGTCTCCGTCATATGGTAAAAAGAAACCGTTTTCTATAACAAAACCGGGTATAATTATATATGTAGCATCTCCGCCGTAATAGGGGAATGAGTAACCGGGAGCGGCAAGCGAGCCTTTATAGTTCATCGAAGGCTGCACTACAAATTTTCCGCCGATTTTATATTTACCCTCAAGTTTTTTGCCGAGTTTTACAATTTCACCGCAAAACTCATGACCGATAATAATCGGATTTTCAGCAACATCGTCGGGAACTCTTTTGTGCTTAGCGCCTTGAATTGTTGCTTTGTAGGATGACATGCAAATACTATCAGATATGACTTTGGCAAGAATTTCATCGTCCTTGATTTCAGGCAAATCGAAACTTTCAAGCCTTAAATCATTTGCTCCATACATTCTAAGAGCGGTTGTTTTCATAAAATCTCTCCTCTAAATATTTAATATTTCAACATTGAATTTTTCTGCATTTAAAATAAAATCATTTGAAAGCTCGGCATCAGTTATAATCACATCAATATCTTTAAGACCGGCAAAAGTAATTGGCAGGATTTTGCCGAGTTTGTCCTTAGTCATAAGCATTATAACTTTATTTGACTTTTTAATAATCGATTTTTTTACTTCGCCTTCATCGGAATTGCCAATCGTAAACCCAAAATTGTCCGAATAACCGGATGGTGCCATAAAAGCAATATCAAAATTATAATGTTTAATGTTTGATAAAGCAATGCTACCGGCTACCGAGCAGTTGTTTGAGTTTAAAGTACCACCGATAATATTTACACTTGGGTTATTCCGTTTTGCAATTTCAAGCGCAATGTTTGGACCGCTTGTTATAATAGATAGGTGCATATCGGGCAAAATGCGTGCAAGCTCCATAACAGTAGTACCGGAGTCGAGATATACGCTTCGGCCTGTCTCAATAAACTTTAGCGCCTTATTAGCAACATATTTTTTCGAGCTTAAATTTCTTGCTGCTCTCAGTGAATAAATATCTTCGTTAGTATAAAGATTGTTTTCATTAATTCGAGCACCGCCGCGTATTTTTGTAACAAAGCCGGCTTTTTCTAATTTGTCAATATCTCGACGTAATGTCATTCCCGAAACATCCGGGAAAAGCTCTCCTAAATCACTAAAAGATAAATACTTTTTGTCAATCAATTCGTTTTTAATTTTTTCAAGTCGGTTAAAGGTCAAACAAGTCACCTCCAATTTTGTTAATTATATCATTTTATTAATGTAGTGTCAATTATAAATTAACAAAAATTCACACTTTTTAACAAAAATTCACACTTGTTATTTTTCGTTGAATTTATTAATGAATTGTGGTACAATATCTATATAAAAGTTAAAGGAAAAAACGATTATGAAAAGAACAATTATTTGTATAGGCAGGCAGTTTGGAAGCGGCGGTCATGAAATAGGAAAATTGATATCGGCTAAGCTGAATATTCCTTTTTATGACAAAGAAATAATAAACGAAATGGTTAAAGAAAGCGGCTACAGCAAAGACCTTTTAGACGAATATGACGAGCGTTCGACTAATAGCTTTTTGTATTCGTTGTCGCTTGGCGCTTTTTCTTTAGGCGGATCCACTTCAGCAAATTATGTACTTCCGCTTACTGACAAGATTTTTATGGTATTAAGTGATACTATAAAAAATATAGCTAAAAACGGCTCGTGCGTACTTGTCGGAAGATGCGCTGATGAAATATTGTCAGATGACCCGGATGTATTTAAAGTCTTTATATTTAATGACTTAAATAATAGAATTGGGCGCATTGCTTCTATTCAAAATATAAGCCGTTCAGAAGCTGAAAGCCTTATTAAAAAAACCGATAAAAGCCGTGCGAATTATCATAATTTTTATTCTGACAAAAAATGGGGCGAAGCCATTAATTACGATATTTGCATTAACAGTAAAATAGGCATTGAAAAGACTGCTGATGTTATTATTAGTGCATTAGAAAAGTAATATTTGCACCTTTTTTCTTTATTTAGAGTAAGATATAAAGAAATAAGGTGTATTTATGAAAAAGAATAAATTTAGAGTACATATTGCAGTATTGTTAGTAATATGCGGCATTTCTGTGATTTTTATAGTTGCGGCTAATCATCTAAGGCCGTACTTAATAGAAAACATGAAAATTGCAGCTTCCAACGAATTTATTTATATTTCCAATCTCGCTTTTGATAAGATTGCAAATACTAATGAACTCAATTACGAAGAATTTGCAAAAATAACCTATAAGCCGGACGGAACTGCTTCATCTGTTACGTGTGATACTGTTAAACTAAGCAAAATAAAAGCCGAAATGAATAGTATAATTTCATCATACGTAAAAGATAACGGCGAAGTTGAGTTTTCTGTGCCGTTAGGTACTTTATTTGGCAGTGAGTATACTATCGGAATAGGTCCGCATGTAACTTATAAATTTAATATGTCATGTGTGTTTTTGATTGATTTTTACAGTGAATTTTCTGAAGCCGGCTATAATCAGACGCTTCATAAAATTCACTTAAAAATATCTTCAGATGTTTCTGCAGTGTTGCCGTGGGCGTCCGCGAGTGAAGTGGTTGAAAATGATTATATTGTCGCTGAAACCGTTTTGTTAGGCACTGTGCCCAATTCTTTGTCCGATATTAATATAGGAGAATACTTAAAATAAACTATGGATGTAAAAGAAGAAATAAAATCTTTAACGGAAAAGTTAAATTATTATTCATCTAAGTATTACGAAGATGACAGCCCTGAAATAAGCGATTATGAGTATGATATGCTTTTAAGGAAGCTGGTTGAGTTAGAAAACAAGTATCCTGAATATGCATTGCTCAATTCTCCTACAAAAAAAGTCGGAGGGGCTAGAAACGAAAAGTTTTCACCTGTAACTCATGAAGTTAAAATGGAAAGCTTGCAGGATGCTTTTTCGTATGAAGAGCTATATTCATTTGAAAAACGTGTTTTAGAAAAAGCAAACAAAAAAGTCGTTTTTTCTTTCGAGCCTAAGATTGACGGATTGTCAGTATCGTTAGAATATAGAAACGGCTCTCTTTACCGTGCATCAACGAGAGGTGACGGTGTTGTCGGCGAAGACGTTACAGATAATATCAAAACTATTAAATCCATACCCAAAAAAATTGAATTTGACGACTATCTTGAAGTTCGCGGCGAAGTATATATGTCTAAAGACAATTTTCTCAACCTTGTAGCAAGGCAAGAGGATGAAGGTTTAAAACCGGCAAAAAATCCCCGTAATGCCGCGGCGGGTTCTTTGCGGCAAAAGAATCCTGAAATTACTGCCGAACGCGAATTATCGTGTTACGTTTTTAATGTTCAACAAATTGAAAATAAAACCTTTGATTCCCATATTCAGTCTTTGGATTTTTTAAAAAAACTAGGGTTTTCTGTATTGCCGTTTTATAAAAAAGTCGAAAACATTGACCAAGCTATTATAGAAATCGAAGAGTTAGGCGATCATAGGGGAAAACTCGACTGTGATATTGATGGCGCAGTTATTAAAGTTGATGATCTAAACCTTCGCAGTATACTTGGCAGTACGTCAAAATCGCCTCGCTGGGCTGTTGCATATAAATATCCTCCCGAAGAAAAAGAAACAGAAATTATTAATATTGAAATAAATGTTGGTCGCACTGGTGCATTGACACCGGTTGCGGTATTTAAACCGATAACTCTTGCCGGAACCACAGTATCCAGAGCGGTTCTTCACAACAGTGATTTTATTAAAGAAAAAAATATAAATATTAAAGACACAATTGTAGTTCGAAAAGCAGGGGAGATCATTCCGGAAGTAGTATCTTTAGCAAAAAAAGGGGAAAACTCCGGGTGCTTTGCTTTTCCGGATACTTGTCCTTCATGTGGATCTAAGGTGTTTCGTGAAGATAATGCCGCAGCAATCCGTTGCTTAAATACCGATTGCCCGGCACAAATTGCAAGAAATATAATTCATTTTGCTTCACGCGATGCGATGGACATCGAGGGCTTAGGCCCCGCGGTTGTTTATGTGCTTTTAGAAAAGGGTATTATAAAAAATGTAGCAGATCTTTATAAAATTAATGCTTCAAGCATTTCTTCGCTTGACCGATTCGGAGAAAAGTCTGCCGATAATCTAATTAATAGCATTAATAACAGTAAAAATAATGATTTGTCAGATCTGATTTTTGCCCTTGGCATTCGTCATATCGGAAACAAGGCTGCTAAGCTCTTGGCAAATAGATTTAAAAATATTGACAATATTTTTAATGCTTCGATATCTGATATTGAAGATGTTGAAGGTTTTGGAAAAATTATGGCTGAAAGCGTTTATGATTATTTTCAGTTAGAAGCCACAAAAAATTTAATTGACGAATTAAAATCTTTAGGTTTAAATATGGTTTCAAAAAATGTCACAAGCGGCAACTTGCTTAGCGGAAAAACATTTGTATTAACCGGCACTTTGCCGAATTTAAAACGAAATGAAGCTAAAAAAATTATTGAAGAAAACGGCGGAAATGTTTCTTCTTCCGTATCCAAAAATACAAGTTTTGTTTTGGCAGGTGAGGAGCCCGGCAGCAAATACACAAAAGCCGTAGAACTGAATATTAAAATTATTTCCGAAGATGATTTATTTAATATGATTAATTAAAGCCGCTTTTATTAACGGCTTTTTTTAATATTCTTTTATAAATGTCACAAACTAAAATTAAGTTCTTTTAGGGTGTGATTGGTTGAAAAAATATTCTATTCTTTTAATTAGTACTGCAATAATCATAACGCTGATTTTTGTTTTAAATAACATATTTACAAATAATGTTGTAAAGGTTTCTGCAGTAAATCCAACAATTGTATCATATGATGAAAAAATAACATGCGCAGGTAAAATTGTAAGCGGTAAAAACATCAGCATTAAATATGATTATGACCTATATATCGATGAGGTTTTGGTTAAAGAGAATGATGCGGTAAATGCAGGTGATGTACTTTTTACAGTTGACCGTTTAAAAACCGCTGAAAATAATGTAAGCAGCTTTTCAGAAAATATAACAGCACAAGATATTGCTTCGCAGATTCCATATGAAGTAACGTCTACAGAAAGCGGAATTGCTACAAAAGTTTTTTCAAACAATAGTAAAATGCTTAAAAAAGGGGAATCCTTTTGCACAATAAAAGGATTAAATGATTATAACGCCTCAATTTCCATTTTAGAAAGTGATATTTCAAAGGTTTCCCTTGGACAGAATGTTGTTATATTTGGCGTAGCTTTTCCGAAAAAAAGCTATGTTGGTACAATAATTTATATTTCCGATGAGGCCACTACTGATACGCAATCCGGTACAAAACAAACAGTAATAAAAGCTACTGTAAGAATAAATAACGCAGACAATGATTTAAAAAGCGGTTATAACATTAAAGCAGAAATTGTCACAAATACAATAAATAATTTATATCAGTTGCCTGTAGAATCTTTGTATGAACAAAACGGATCATATTTTGTTTACAAAATTTCAAATAATTCTTACGCAGTAAAAGAAAGCGTTTCATTAATAGCGGAAAATGAAAACGGAATAATTATATCATCCAATAGTATTACTCCCGTATCAAAAATCTGCATCGGTGCAATAAGGGATAATTCAAAAAGCACAATAAAAGTATCCGAAGTAGTTAATGGAGTAGATTACTAATGGAACACGTAAAATACTTTTTTAAATACCTAAAAAGAAGAAAACTAAGGACTTTTTTTACAGTCCTTAGTTTGTCAATTGGCATTTTTTCTGTAATAATAATTAACTCTATCGCAAATACGGGTAAAAAAATTATAAATTCTGAGATGGAAAGCATCGGCATAAAGGGAATTTCGGTATCTGTCGATTCGCAATATCCGTATACATCATTAAATAATGATGATCTTATTTATATAAATAAACTCCCTTATGTTAAAAATGCAACTCCGTTAGTCATGTATGGTGGATATTTAAAAACACAATCCAGTAACAATAATATTATATTGTGGGGAATTGATTACGGAACAGATCAAATTATAGATTTAGACACCGTCAAAGGTAAAAGATTTTCACAAAAAGATGTAATCAACAAAGAAAAAGTTTGTTTAATAGATGAAAGCACAGCAGAATCATTATTTGTCAATGAAAAATTAGTTATAAATAAGGAAATCGAGATCTTTATTGGCGGTTCATCTGAAAAATTTAAAATAAAGGGCATTGTTCATTCAGAGAGTAGCTTGCTTTCAGCGTCAGTTGGCGAATTAATTCCAACAATTATCTATATTCCTTATTCAACACTCCAAGAATTATCCGGAATAAAAACAATAAGTCAGATAGCAGTAAATGTGAACGCCGATTATAATATTGATAATGTAGGAAGCAGAATAGTGAACTTATTAAATAATAAAAAAGGTCAAGGAATTATATATCAAAATTTAACAAAACAAAGAGAGTCATTAAATAAAACGCTAAACATGGTATCAATTGTATTTACATTTATTGGGGGCATATCTTTAATCGTATCGCTAATAGGCAACATGACAATTATGAGTTTTTCAATTAATGAAAGAACAAAAGAAATTGGCATAAAAAAAGCATTAGGTGCTACAAAAGGGGATATAATAAAAGAAATTATATCAGAATCAATAATTATATCGTTAATCGGAAGCATTATAGGAATAGTTTCATCATTTTGCATAGTAACTGTTTGCAAAATATTTTTTGATTTAAATTTTGTAATTAGTTTAACATTTGTTGTATTTATTGTATTGCTTTTAATAATAGCTGGCGCAATATTCGGGCTATATCCGGCAATTTTAGCATCAAATCTAAATCCGGTTGATGCGCTTAGAAGCGAATAGTTGCATTTTAATAGGGAAAACACCCTATTAAAATATTAATAAAATTATACAAAATGAATATTTTGTATAATTTAGGGGAGCGATTTTATAATTTAATTGATTTTTATGTTATATCATTATATAATAATAAAAAGAGGTGTTATAAATGAAAATGCTTGATTATAATTCTATGCCGGCATATCTTCGTGATTTTTTAATTTATAGCTCTTCAATTTTAAATAAATCTCAGCTTACTGTAAATGAACAATATTTAGATATAAGAACTTTCTATCGCTATTTATTATTGTCTCGTGGTTTGGTAGATTCTTCTATTGATTTTGAAAAAATAGATATTACAGAATTTAATGAAGAAATTCTTAAAAGTGTTTCATTGAATGATATTTATATGTTCTTAATTTTTTGTAAGGACGTTAGAAACAATTCTGCAAAAACACGAGCACGTAAATGCTCCACGATAAGAACATATTTTAAATTTTTAACAAATAATAAAAATGTATTATCCACTAACCCTGCCGCACTTTTAGATACTCCTAAAACCCAACAAGAAATTCCAAAATTCTTGTCACTTGAAGAAAGTGTTGATTTATTGTCATCGATTGACGGCAAAAATTATGAGCGCGATTATTGCATAATTACATTATTTTTAAACTGTGGCATCCGTTTGAGTGAGTTATGTGCAATTAATTTATCGGATATAAAAGATGACACTTTAAAAGTTACCGGTAAAGGCAATAAGCAGCGTATTGTCTATTTAAATTCTGCCTGTAAAAATGCTATAGACGCATATTTAAAGGTTCGCCCGGTAGATGGTATACCGGCTACCGATAAAAATGCGTTATTTATAAGCCAGCAAAGGCGAAGGATATCTAATAAAACTGTTCAACATATTGTATACAAATTTATAGATAAATCAGGGCTTGGAGGCAAAGGTTACTCGGTACATAAATTAAGGCATACAGCCGCAACACTGATGTATCAGCACGGTAATGTAGATATAAGAGTTTTAAAGGATATTTTAGGTCATGTTAATTTAAATACAACGCAAATATATACTCATATTTCTAACCAACAAATCGAGAAAGCAATAAATCTAAATCCACTTGCAAAAATTAAAACTGAAAATAAAAAAAAGGAGCAGTAAGGCTCCTTTTTTTATGCAATTTTTAATCTTAAACGAAGTTTATCTGCAATCATTGCAATAAATTCACTATTGGTGGGCTTTCCCCTGCCGGCGCTTATTGTATAACCAAAATAAGAGTTTAATATATCAATATCTCCCCTATCCCAAGCTACTTCAATTGCATGGCGAATTGCCCTTTCGACTCTGCTGGATGTGGTTTTGTAGGACTTTGCGATGGTTGGATAAAGAATTTTAGTCACTGAATTTATTATTTCACTGTCTTTAACAGCAAGAATTATTGCTTCACGAAGGTACTGATAACCCTTGATATGCGCCGGAACGCCGATTTGATGAATAATATCGGTAACCATAAGCTCAAGGTCAGGATCGGCAATAACAGAATTACTAATGGATTTAATCGGTTCTTTATTGCTGTTCCAGCCGGACATTTGAATTATTCTTTCTGCCAAAATACCAATATCGAACGGCTTTAAAAAGTAATATGAAACGCCGGCGTGCATTGCTTCTTTTTCAAGCTTTGGGTTATCCGAAGAAGACATAGCAAAAATTAAAATATCACGATTTTCATGTCTTAATTTTTCAGTAATTCCGATTATATCTAAAGACGGCAGAAAAATATCCGCTAATAAAACGTCAGGATTTTGAGCTAAAATTGTGTCGAGGATTTTAATACCGTCTTTTTCGCATTTGATTACTTCCATCCCGTAACTTCTTAAAATTTTTGTGCAGGATTCAGCAAATTCAGTTTTATTATCGCCGATTAATATTTTCAGTTTATTTTCCATTTTTTGTTTTTACTCCTTGTTGGCTTTGCTATATTTTACCATTTTCTGTAAAAAAAAGCAAGACATAAATTACCAAAAAATGTAAAAACTTTTCTAAATATTTCGACAAAATAATACTAAATTCGTCAATAAAACGACTAATTAGTTACATTTTCGAGCTTTTTTGTGTAAAATTCAGACTTTTTTGAAATTTCGTTTGAGAATTCTTCAAAGCCCATAATTTCAGCATATGTCTTTCTGCCGGAGAACAAATTGGTTCCAATGCCTAACCTGTCCCCCACTATTTCGCACCCCATAGCTGCAAGGGTAGTCGGGAAAAAATCAATTGTTGTAAATTCACGCACTTTTGTAAATTTTGCTGGAGCTGCGGAATTAATTATGCAGTTGTACACCCTTCGCGTATAATTCTTATTCATATTTCTTGAAATATATTCGGCATCCATTGAATTATGATCGCCGGTAATTACGATGGTTGTGTTATTGTAAAAATCCTGTGATTGAATCCACGAAACAAAGTCATTTAACTGTCTGCTGGCGCAGGCATAAACATTTTCGTATTGCTCGCTATATTTATGTTCGCATTTTGAACAAACGTATCCGCCTATATGATGCGTGTCTACAGTAAGCATTGAAAATGAAAAAGGTCTATCCGATTTTGCCATTTCTGTTATTTTTTGTTTAGCATATTTATATAGATATTTATCTTCATAACCCCACCATACATGATATCCGTGCGGTATAATGCCTTCTTTTTCGGCGGTATTTAAATCATATATATAATCAACGCCATGTTGTGTAAAAAACTTGTCCCGGCTTGCGAACGACGCATCAGAACCACACATAAAGGCTTGTCTGTAGCCTTGATTGTGTAAAATATCCATCAAAGTTACGGCTCCGGGTAAAAATTCGGAGTATCCGGAATAATCATTGTTTACACCGTACAGTTTTAAAGGAATACCCGAAGTTTGTGAAACTATACCGGCAATGGTCCATGAAGATCCGCTAGTTACTAAAGCACCGCCAATGCCCTTAGTATTAGAGAAATTAATATTATTTCTTGCTAAATCAGCTAATTCAGGTATACATGTGTGCTTAATTCCGCCGCCAATTTTTTCGCTTAGAAAGGTTGTTTCCAAAGATTCAACATATATGCGAATTAAGTTGCGCTTTTGTTGCGGGAAAATGACATTTTCATCTGTAGGATATATGTATTTTTCTTCAAAAAATTCAGATTCTGTATTGCTGTTAACTAAATATTCGTTAATTCCAAAATTGTTACATGCAATAATAACAAAAACAACAGATAATACAATCGAAATGCAGGAAGTAAAAAACTTTATTTTAGGTTTTAAAAGATATAAAAGAACAATTATAACTGTTAATGCAATTGCCGGTAAAAGCGCGCATAAACAAAACGAAAAGATTATACCGGATTCTGTAGATGCAAAGCCGGCTGATAACGTAAACAATACAGCGTCAAAACCGACATTACCGTAAATTGAAACGAACCAAATGGAAGAAGATAAAAATAATGTTGCAGCAAAAACCAGTATAGTAAAAAGAACAGCTAAAATTATTTTTGCAGCTTTTCCCTTTTTTTTAGTCATAATATACTCCTGAATATAATATTGTATAGTATAACATTTATAATATTTTATGTCAAATTTAATTATATAATATAAATAAGAAAAGGCACCCTTAGGATGCCTTTTTAGATTGTTCACTTGCGGTAACATTCGCAGTATAAAGCATGTTTTCGGCAAAGATTCCGTATCCGCGCGTTGGATCATTAACAAAGACATGTGTTACCGCGCCTATAAGCTTCCCGTTTTGTAATATCGGACTTCCGGACATGCCTTGTACTATTCCGCCGGTAGATGATAAAAGCTCGCTGTCGGTAATTCTAATTACCATATTTTTGGTTATGCTGTCGTTATAAATAACTTTTTCAATTTTACAGTTGTAATACTTTGGAATTGAACCGTTTATTGTAGTAAATATTTTTGCATCTCCTGCAACAATTTCCTGTTTTAATGCTATTTCTTTTAAATTTTCGAATTCATTCTTAGATTTCCTTGCTATTGAGTAAATTCCGCTGTCGCTGTTTTTAACAAGTTTGCCTAATAAATTATCTGTAAATTTGCCTCTTAACGAACCCGGAGAGCCTGCTTGTCCTTTCACTACACCGATTATATCTGCGGACACTATTTCCCCGTCGTTTATTGTTAAAAGTTCGCCTGTATCTACATCGTTTATTCCGTGTCCAAGACCTGCTATTATATTGTTGTTTGGATTATAAAATGTCGCAGTTCCTATTCCTGCACTTGAATCCCGGACCCATATTCCAACCTTGTATTTATTAGATGAAACAGAAAGCAAAGGCTTTATTTTTGTCTTAAAAGTTTTGTCGTTTCTTTTAATTAAAAATGTTAGATTCCTTCCTTCGCTTTTTTCTATAATACCTGCCACCTCTTCGTTGGATAATACCTTTTCTCCGTCTATTGATATGATTAAATCGCCTAGTTGTAAGCCTGATAACAATGCAGGTCTTTGGTTACCCGAATCGGTATCAACATCGGTAATGCCGACAATCATTACTCCGTCTGTATATATCTTAATTCCAAACGCGTTGCCTAAAACTTCTACTGTGTTTTTGTTGACTACATTAACCGTAGCAGTAGAAACCGGAATGACACCTAGAATTTTTAATGTTACGTTGTATTTTTCGTTTGTTTCTGCCGATGTTTTTTCGGCGCTTATAGGTATAGTTGAATTTAATACTAATCGACTTCCGTTAAATACATTATAATCTTTTGGTAATTGTGTGTTTAAAAATCCTATATAACTTAATGTAACTGTCGAAAAAATAAATGCTAGAGTAAATATTGGCACAATAAGTTTTTTAATTTTAATTCGCATAAATATTCTCCTTAAATACTTTATTATTATTCCAAATAATATTTGAAATAAAATACGCGTTTAAGGAAAAATTTAGGAATTATTCCCCGTAAAAACTTGAAAAAAATCTCTTTTTCTTTTTTCGAGGTCTTTTTATTTCTATACCGATTAATATTGTGTCGCTTCCAATTACATCTATTGCACACCAAGGGATTATCAGGCTTTCTTCTTTACCGAACAACCCGAAAAATTTTGCTTTTTGCGGCACGATTATCGACACAATTTTACCGTTGCAAGTATCTATTTCAACGTCGTAAACATAGCCTAATACTTCCCCGTCTTTAATACAAATTACTTGTTTGTCTTTCAAATCAGCAATTCTACAGCACATATAAACACCTCAAAAATATATATGCATAAAAAAATAAAAAATAACAGGCTTATCGCCTGCTATTTAAATTATGATATCTTCATTTAAATAAGTTGAATACAAATGACATTCTTTAACATTTTTTCCATAAATTTTTTTAAGCGCCATTGAGTAATATTCTAATTGCTCTTTGTATAAACTAATTAGATCTTCCTTTTTGCTTATTCTGTCGGTTTTAAAATCGATTAAAACTATACCGTCTTCTTCAAAAAAGGCACAGTCAACGGCACCTTGTATAATTATCTTTTCATCATCGTATCTCTCGTCTAATGATTTATCGATTTCTCGCGCGTTAATATCTAACATAAAGCGCTCTTCTCGCAACACTTTATCCGATTTTAACATTCGCTTTAAAAGCTCGCTGGATAAAAATATATTAATGCTCTCTTTGTTTAAAGAATTAATTTCTTCTGCTGATAAAAACTTCCATTCATAAAGTCTTTCTAATTCTTCGGATAAATTGCTTTTAGCCTTATAAAAATCTGCATGCTGCATAAATTTATGCAGTGCCGTGCCCATTTCGGTATTTGTAAGCTTAAATTTAGTTACAAACGAAGGGATGCTGGTAAAGGCATATTTTTTAGAGGCGTCCTTTTTAGTTAATGCTGAAACTGAAGTTTTAGCTTCTAACGAATTGATTTTACTGTATGGATATGAGTAATTAAATCGGTTATTAATTTCATCTAAAATATCAGAATTATAGCTGACTTTTTCGCTTGAAGAAGCAAAATTGGAACCATTGTCCTCTTTTAAATTAATCGTTTTGATTTTTACAGAAAACAGTCCGCAATGACCGTTACTTATTTCGCTCAATTCGTAAAGTGATCTTATGGTGTTAGATTCGTCGGTGGTAAGTACAGTGGATAAAACCCATGAAGATACATTGGATGCTGTTTCTGCAACGCGTTTGCAACCCTGAACCGCTCCTAAAGAATCAACGATATTTGCGGTGCTTTTAATTGATTTTTTAGAAGGATTGCGCGAAACTATGATCAATTTTTCTTCGGCTCTAGTAAATGCAACATAAAGTAAGCGCATTTCTTCATCGCGCGTAGCTTTTTCGGTATTTCTTTTAATTGCTTCGTAAGAAAAAGTTGGATAAATTATATTTTTGTTTTTGTTGTAATAGTTAAATCCTATGCCTAAGTTGCTGTCAAAATTAACGATTGCGCTTTTTTCGTTTCTGTTAATTATGTCGTGCGATACATCGACAATACATATTGGAAATTGAAGACCTTTAGAATTATGAATCGTAATAATTTTAACAGCATCACAATCGGTATTCAGCTCGTTTTTAACGGTGTAGGATTCTTTAATAGCTTCATATGAATTTAAAAACGAATAAATATATCCGTCAAAAGAAGTATTAAAGCCTTTTGCAAATCTTATAAATTCATCTATATTTTTTGCTCGGTAATTTCCGCCCGGTAAAGACGTTACAATTTGCTTAAAATATGTTAATCTTAGAATTATTTCAATTATTTCTGATACCGAATGCAAATATGACAGATTCTCAATCTTTTTAAAGAACTCAATTGCTTTTTTGCATTTGATGTTTCCTGATTTGGCTTCTAAAGTTAAACATTTATATAACGATATATCATATTTAGTTTTAAACGTCATTATTTCTTCAAAATCAAATCCAAATATCGGACTTGTTAAAACAGAAATCAATGCTATTTCATCGTTTTTATTATTTAACACTTTTAAAAATGAAACTAAAGTTACAACTTCTGAACTTATAAGCGGTTTATCAGAAATTTCAATTGTCGGAATACCTTTTTTATCAAGAACTTTTGTTACGGTATCAACAATGCCGATACTCTTTCTGACAAGTATTGCTATGTCCTTATATTCGGCTTTTCTTAGCTTTCCGTTATTACTGCTTAAAAAGGCCTCTTTGCTTGTTAATTCATTGATTTTATCCGCTAAATACAAACCAAATTCTTCGTTGCTATCTATGTTATTGTCTGATTTATTTAGAATATCTATTTCTACAGCGTTCTCATTTACCTTTGGAAATTCTTTTTTCGGAACTAACGCTTCAGTGCTTCCGTAAGAGGTATCACCTACATTATCAGACATAATAAGACCAAAAACTCTGTTTGCAAACTCACAAATTTCTTTTTTACTTCTAAAATTATTTGTAAGGTAAACCTTACGACTGTAATTTTCATTTAGATTTTTTTCGGTCAATAGTTTTGAGTTGATTTGTTTTTGCTTAAAGTTTTTAGAGTTGCCCCCTCTAAAGCCATAAATACTTTGTTTCAAATCCCCTACTATAAATAAATTTTTTCCTTCGTCGGATAAATAATAATATAGAATATCCTGTAAATCGTCGGTATCCTGGTATTCGTCTACAAGTACTTCGCAAAACTTGGATACTATTTGTGAATAGTGTTTAGTTTTAACGATTTGTCCATCTTTATATTCGACTAAAAGCTGAAGTAAAAGCCTTGATGCAAGCCTAAAATTCATTAAGCTCTCATTTTTTAATCTGTTTATAAATTCTTTGTTAACTAATGACGTTATTTCAACAAGCATATTTACGATTCGTGAAATATTGTCCGCGTTTTTAATAACAGTTTTTTCGTCATAAAAGTACAATCCGAAAAGATCGTTTGAAGCAATTTTTTTTATGTTTTCTTTAACGGTTTTAAAATATTCAATTGCAGAAGATACCGGGGCTTCAGGTTCTTTAATTGTAGGTATTCTCAAAAAGTTGATTTCAGAATTAATTTTTGCTAAACCATCTTTAATTTCTTTATAACTATCCTTGTTTAACACATCAACATATTTATCGATAATATCAGTTAAATTATCGGCATACGGTACAAGCTTTTCACTGCCATTAATAAACGAAATAGATGATAAAACCGATTCGATGTCTTTTTTATATCCGTTTAAAACCCTGATATATTCTTTATTTAAGCTTTTAATCCATATTTCAAAGCCAACATTTTCTTTAAATATTTCTTTTGCCGAACTTAAAAACCTGTCAAAAAAAGCTTGATTTTGCGCATAATAATAGGTTTCAAGAATTACTTTTTTAGCGTTTTCATCTGAATAAATACCGTCAAAGCAATCTACAAAGGCTAAAAAATCGCTGTTCTCATCGTTGAAGTATTGTAAAAATACCTTATCGATGCATTCTTTTAATATGGTTTGCTCAGACGAACCATCAATAATTTTAAAATCGGGATCAATGTCAAGTTCTTGAAAATAATCCTTTATAATTTTTAAGCAAAACGAATCAATTGTTCCGATATTTGCAAGGTTTATCAACATGCGTTGTTTTGCTAGTCTGAAATTATTCGGATTTTTTGCAATTTCTTCACTAAGCCTTAAACTAATTCTTCCTTTAAGTTCATTTGCGGCAGCTTTTGTAAATGTAACTATTAAAAACTTATCTGCATCGATTGGATTATTAGAGTCGATAATTTTACTAATAACGCGTTCTACTAAAACAGCAGTTTTTCCGCTTCCGGCAGAAGCAGAAACTAAAATTTCTCCGTTTGAATTTATTGCAAATTCTTGCTGTTTTGTTGGTAAAAACTTACTCATTAATGTAATTCTCCATTAAATCAAGAACTTCACTATTTGATTTTTTCCTGCTGAGTTTTTCATATTTTGCTTTATCTTCAATTTTACAAATATCTTTAAAGTCGCAATATTTGCAGGAAGCAGTCCCGCTGTTAAATAGCTTTGGATTAACGGTAAAATCACCGTTTAAAATATCCCTTTGCATGGATATTATCTTCTTTTCAATAAAACTGAAAATAGTGTTAAAATCTTCTTTTTTAATTGAAGGATTGCTCATTCTTTTACCGTGCGCATTAAGCGGAATATATTTTCCTCCGCCTTCATGCGTCATTTTTGACAAAACCGCGTCATCGTCTAAAAACACACCGGGCATACAAAGCTTATCTTGTTCGTCTTTGTAATCGGATTTTTTGGCAGTTGCATGAAGATAAAAAACGCCGGCAGGATTTAACTCTTTGTTGCCTTTTACTAATGCATAAAGGTAAATTAACATTTGCAAATTGATGCCATATAGCGCGTCGTCAAGCCTGATTTCTTTAGTACCGGTTTTATAATCGATAATTCGAACGTATTTTTCAGACTCGTTTAAAATGTCTACCCTGTCTATTTTACCGTTAATTATTATATTTTTAATGTCACTGATTTTTAAAGGCTCAATATCTTCGCCGACGGAAAATTCAAAGAATTTAGGTTCAAAATCCGACTGTGCAAAATCAGCAGCGATGTGCTTTGCTATAATTTTGGTAGACGCGGAAATAAGTTCTAAAGTATATTTTAATGGTTCCGGCAGCTTGTAATTTTCACCGCAAAGAATTTTAATGTACTCTTGAATTAAAACATCAATTTCGCTGTTAATCGCTTCGTCGCTAATGCTTTTAAAATTAGATCCGTATTTTTTAATAAGGTTTTCTAAGCAAAAATGAACTATAGTACCTCTTTTTAATTGATTAATTTCGGCTTTTTTTAGCTTTTTAAGCTTTAATACATAATTGCAAAAATAACTGAACTTGCAGTTGAAAAATCTTTCAATTTTAGATGGAGATAAATCAATATAATTTTTGTTATAAACGCTGTTTATTAAATTGTTTGAAAGATTAGCCGAATGAATACTGATGGATTTGCCCAGATTTTCAATTTTACTTGAATATTCAGGTATATTTTTAAGTGCTGTTTTTATAGGCTCTTTATCACTTTTGTTTAAGAAATTTAAGGCAATAACAAAAAAGGCATTTTCGGGCGTTTCGATTTGATCATAAAAATTGTCAGAAATTCCGTGATTGCAATTTGGAAAAAGCCTTTTTGCCGTGCGGATTATATCCGACGGATAGGCAGGAGTGCTGCCGTCATTTTTATAATAGCATAAGAATACTTTTTCGCTGGAACAGCAGATATTTGAATATAAAATAAAGTTTTCTTTATAATAAAACTGCAATTCTCTTTGCGGAATTTCCAATCCGGCTTTATTTAAATTTTCTCTGTCATAAGCTTGCAAAATACTGTTGTCGGAGTAAGTCATAGGAAATTCATTTTCGTTAAGACCGATTATAAATGCAATTTTTGGACGTGCTGGACGAATCCTGTCAGCACTGCCGCAGGATATTTCATCTAAATTTTGTGGTATATTTCCGATCGTCGTATTCTCAATACTTGATCTTAAATAATCAATAAAAGCTTTAATATCTGTATCGGACTCATATATTATGCGGGAAAGTCCGGATAAAACATCTATAAATGCATCGTAGCTTTGAACAATATAATCTTTTTCATCAAAATCGCATTCGTTTTCGGTTTTGTCTAAATATGTTTGAAGTTTTTCCGAGATATTGTTCTTAATTATAAAATCATAAACGATTTTGCAAAAATCGGCATTTGGTAATTTAATTTTTTTACTTAATTCAATAAGCGGAGTAATTATTTTTTTGCGTGTATCATTCAGATTATTTAAAAGATTAATATCCTTTTGCTTATCACGATTTTCCTCAAAGCCCGATGGACTATATGTCCAATCATTAAACCAATCTCCTTTATCAATGCCCCAAATGTAGCAATAATCTTCTAGATCGCATAATTCGTCAGAAGAAACAATACTAAAACCTGATTTTAAATAAGATAATATTTCGCTGGTTTTAAAGCTAATTGCAGCATTAAGCGCCGATAAAATAAATTTAGATATCGGCGAATATTTTAAACTTCTTCTGCGATCAAGAAAAACAGGAAGTTTGTACATAGCTGAGTATGCTAATATTTTATCTTCATATTTTGAAATATCTCTTGCAATAATAACAAAATCACGGAATCTGTAGTTTTTAGTGCGAACCAGTTTTCTTATGTTAAGCATTACGCTATTTATCATATTATCAGCTGTGTCGTTTTCAATGATATTGATATTTTCTGCAAATAGTTCGAACTGCTTTCCGTTATTATCAAAAAGGTTTTTTTCTAAGAATGCTAAATCTTCATTTAAAAAATAATTGTCTTTTAAAAGCAACGCATCACTAATTTTAACCGAATATTTATTTGCAAAAGATAAAATTTTGCCAATGCTTTCGTATGAATCATGAAAAATTATTTTATTCTTTGTGATATAATCATCCGGATCGCAGTTAAATGTAATGGTTGTGCTTTTAGAATCCCTGATAATGCATTCGATAATTTTTAATTGAATGCCTGTAAAATCTTTAAAACCATCAATATAAACCGAATAATCACTAAAAAATCTGTGATTATTTACGGCTTCATATAATCTTTGCATATTATCAGCCGGGTCGATAAAGTTTTTGTCAACTAACGCCGAGTAATGCAAATATATTTTTATTAAATCATCTATTTTTCCTTTAGTGCTTTCGCTTGATAAATTGGCGTTTGTAAGATCGTTAAAAGAAATATCTGCAAGTTTAATTTCATCAAAAAAAGACAGAACTTTTTTGCAAAATTCCAATGAATTTGAATAGTTCTTATAAACAGAAAGAGAGCCTTTAACTTCCTTTAAGACCCTCAATAATAGAATAAGTTTGTCGCCATCGGAGAGTTTGTCCCCCGCTTCGCCGCCATACTGATTAAGCACCGTATCATACAGTCTTGTAAATCCAAATACTTTAACACGATGAAGATTGTTCTTTATTAGTGCTTTTTCGGTTTCAAACGAGAATTGATCCGGAACAAGTAAAATTATTTTTTCGTTTTTGTCGTTCTCAATCCTACGTAACACTGAAGTTGTTTTGCCGCTTGCGGCGCGACCGAGAATTAAATTAAGCAAACTATATCCCCTTAATCATTTAAATACTTACTAGCCATTGCACAGGCAATATCATAGTCGCCTTGTGTTGTGATTTTAAAATTTGACGCATCGCCTTTAATTAATTTTACCGTACGATTATTTAAAATAAATATTTTGCAAGCATCGGTTACCGGAACCACCTGCAAGTATAGCGGCATAAATCATGTCGTTCTCCCCTACAAATTGTTATTAAAAATTTTTAAAAGTCGCTCGATAAAAACATCTAAAGTAAAATTATTTATATAATAATCGTATCCTGCTTGTCCACAATTGCTGAATTTCTCAGGCTGTGTAATAAATTCTTTCATAAAGCCAGAAAGCGCTTTATAATCTCCCGAGTTAGCAGAACGCCCGCAACCGGATTTAGAAATAATTTCTTTAACTCCTGTGCCTGCTGCAGCAAAAATTGGTCTTGCAGCAGACATATATTCCTGTAGTTTAGCAGGAACAGTATTGCTGATTTCTCCTATTGAACTTAAAGTAAGCAAAAAAGCATCGGCATCACTATAAGCGGAAATTAGATCTTTATGAGACACTCTGCCGAAAAATTTAACCTTATTGGATAACTTCATATTTTCGGTTAATTTTACACAATTATTAAACTCGCTTCCGTCGCCGTAAATTCTAACTTCAAAATCTAAATCTTTAATTTCATTGCAAGCTTTTATTATGCACGGAATATCTTGCACCGAACCTATGTTGCCTCCAAAAGCAAATACAGGTTTATTAGTATGTTTTTTTTCTAAAAAAATCGGAGTGCAGTGCTGAGGAAGATATATTAACTTGCTTTTATCGACATTATTTGTACATGTTAAATATTTGATAAATGAATTTGAAGATACAGCTAAAGTATCTACGTTTTTGTATACCCATTTAGAGTATTTGTGCATTATTTTAAATAATGGATTACTTTCTTTAACGCCCCATGCTTTTAGTGACTCCGGCCACAAATCAAGACAATAAAGCACAAGTTTCTTTTTTAATTTCTTTTTAGCTTTTACCGCTGCATGAGCCATCATTACAGGAGAAGTTTGGTATGAAAAAATTATATCAAAATCTACAATATTTTTTTTAATAAATTTGGTGGAGTTTCTTAAAAAAGAAAAATAATTCAAAGCACGATTTTTAACGCCGGAACGTCTTTCATGAACCTTTATGCGGAAAACTTTTACACCGTTATATTCATCAACAAATTTTTCTTTGTATTCTTCCGGTACGTATCCGTTAGCGTAATCGGGTAACGAAGTGATTACGGTGACATCATGTCCCCTGTTTACAAGCTCAGATGCAATGTCGTTAATCCTGAAATTATCCGGAAAAAAGTGCTGTGAAATTATTAAAATTTTCATTAAATCACCAAATCAATTATACATCGATTTTACATTAATTTCAACAATTTTATATAATCACTTGAAAGCTACAAAAAATTGTAGTAAAATATATCTGTATTGTAATATATGAGGTGCAAAAATGCGAAAAGCTTTAAATTTTTTATTGGTTTTTTTAACTTTGATCGTTACGCTTTTAAACCTTGCCGGCACCATAAAAGGCAGTCTTTATTACACCCTTGATGATCTGCCGAAGGGTGAATTTTTGTTTTCCTCCCTTTCAAACGATCTGTCTAAAACGTTAAAAGTTTATAGGGTTGAAATTGCAACACTCGGTAAAGGCTGCAGAGCTGAAATTATAAGCACTGTAAACGGTAAAGAAACCACAAAAAATATTTATTGGCACGTTGGAAAAGATAATGCGATAGTAAGCTGGATTAATAACGATGTTGTGCTAATTAACGATGTAGAAATAAATGTTTTAACCGAAACGTATGATTCCCGCAGAGTAATTACAATACCTGAAGTATCCGCAAAAAATAAAGGATTGTCATAATGCCTAATAAAAACGATGAATTTATAATTGAAATTACCGCTATGTCTAACGACGGTAGCGGCATTGGCCACCATAATGATATGGTGGTCTTTGTTCGTGGAGCATTTTTAGGTGATGTTGTAATTTGCCACGTTATTAAGGCTAAAAAAAATTATCTTGTTGCAATTATCAAAGAATTTATTACAAAATCGAACGATAGAATTGAAAGCGATTGCCCGGTATCGGTTCCTTGCGGCGGTTGCGTTTATAGAGAAATCAATTATTCTACAGAACTAAAGAATAAAGAACAATCTGTATATGATGCATTTAAAAGAATTGGTCATATTGATATTAAGCCACAAAGTATAATTGCTGGCAATAGATTAAACTATAGAAACAAAGCCAGTTACCCTGTTTCATTCGATGGGGTTTTTGGCTTTTTTGCTAATAAAACACATCGGATTATAAAAAATCACGATTGTAAAATTGTGCCCGTGGAATTTAAACCGATATTAGATACTGTTAGTGATTATATAATCAATAATAAAATTTCAATTTACAATGAAAATCAAAATTCAGGTTTAATAAGGAATTTGGTAATTAGAAAAGCCTTTAAAACCGGTCAAATCATGGTTGTTCTTGTAATAAGCAGCAATTCTTATCCCGATTTTTCAAATCTTATTTTAAAACTTAAAGAAGTTTTAAAAGAAAAATTTGCAAGTTTTCAATTAAACATTAATTGTGATAAAACAAATGTTATCTTCGGAAAAAAATTTATAACTTTGTATGGTAAAGATTATATTTCAGATGAACTTTGCGGTCTTAAGTTCAATATTTCTGCACGTTCTTTTTATCAGGTTAACCCGGTAATGACCGAAAAGCTTTATAATAAAGTTAAAGAATATGCAAAGCCTTTTGGTAAAACCGTTTTGGATTTATATTGTGGCACAGGAACCATTGGTCTTACGTTGGCTGAAAATGCAAAAAAAGTCATTGGAATTGAAATTGTAAGCGAGGCAATTACAAATGCCAAAGAAAATGCCAAATTAAACAATATTTCTAATGTTGAGTTTTATTGTGCCGACGCGTCAAAAGCCGCAGAAATCATTAATGATAACATAGATATAGTCATACTTGATCCGCCACGAAAAGGCGCCGATATGGATGTTTTAAATACAATTGCATTAAAATATAAACCTGAAAAAATCGTATTCGTTTCGTGCAATCCGGCTACTCTCGCACGCGACGCTTCAATTTTAAATGATTTTAGCTATTCTGTCGCTGAGTACACTCCTGTTGATATGTTCCCTGCTACAATGCACGTGGAGACAGTAGTATTGATGACTCGAGCCTGAGTTGAGGCTCAGATTAGATGTGAATGAAAGAGGTAAGAAATCCATGACGAACATTGATGAGATTTACGATTTGTTTACGTGGGATAGCACCTATACTCCTGAAGAATACAGTCGGCGGGAACAGCAAGGACTTGAACTTGCAAAAGGAGCGAAATACTTATTTCCGTTCTTGCAGCCGTTTATTCCAAATTGGGATAGCAAGTCTGTATGGGAGCCCTGCGCAAAAGTCATTGCAGACAGGTCTGACGAAGAATTGGCACCATATCTCTCTTTCCTATTTGAATGGCTGCAGGATTTAAATTGGCCGGGATCTGAGATTATACTTGACCGGCTTGCTAAAATGCCAAAGGCTCTGACTGATGAAACGCTGAAATACAGTAAGTCCAGAGCAGAAAAGAATCTGGACGAAATGTGGCTTGTGTGGTTGAAAGAATTTGAAAACAGACAAGCGTGTTATAATTGCTGATTAGAAAGATTGGTCAACGGCATATTCTTGACGCAGAGGGTCGTGTGGGCAGCGTATATAACGGCTTTTTTATTCACGCTACCCACCCAAGGCATGTTAATACAGTAGTGTTGAGGACGAGAAACTGCTAAATTTCAACTGCCTGGATAGACGCGCCACCCGGGCGCAGCTTGCCAAGATATTAGGGACTTCCGCCTCGTACATCAGCAGGCTCATTACAAAGAAGGATAGCATTGTCACCATGGTGTGTGTAGAGATGCTTGAAAAGTCGGTTAACAATATTCAGGTCAGCTATGTAAAAAAGGAGAATGTCTGATGGCATCAAGCAAAGAATACTTGGATTTTATCATGGAGCAGCTTTCTCAATTGGATGATATATCATACCGTGCTATGATGGGAGAATACATAATCTACTATCGTGGCAAGGTCGTCGGTGGCATTTATGATGACCGCTTTCTTTTGAAGCCCACAAAGACCACTGTGGCAATGATGCCGAATGCAAATATGGAACTACCGTATGACGGCGCAAAGGAAATGCTGCTAGTGGATAATGTTGATAATAAGGAGTTTCTGGCAGAACTACTGGAAACGATATTTGACGATCTTCCGATACAGAAGTAACGCGGAACATTATGATTATTAAAGATATCGAAGTAAAAAACATAATGAACAAGACAAATCTGCCGGTATTTGTTTTTCCGGTAAGCTTATTGACGGAAAGCGGATGCAGAGATGTGCGTCATCGTGTAAATTCTATCTTTATGCTAATTATTTTTTAGCTACGAAGTTTGGATTTGATTGCTAAAACAGGTCTGACTGATAATATAACATGAATTTTTGGAGAGATTATGATTAATCTAAGAGAAGCTCTGAATAAAATCCGAGCGCCTAAACAACTGGCACTTAAAAAAACAATTTTAACTGTATGTGCTGCTTTTTTATTAGGGGCAATTCTCGGTGTATTTTCAAAGTGGCTTGACAATCTTGCACTAGACAGTAATGTGTGGTGGCATCGCATTTTTGAATGGCTGGATCTCGGTAACTTCTTTTCTGATATAGCTATATGGTTGTTATTTGCACTTGCAATAGCGGTTTTTAGCTATTCTGCTATGCGGGCGGCTATTAATGTGTTTTCTTTTTTTGCAGGAATGTGCGTTGCATATCATATTTATACAATTGTTTTCAGTGGTTTTAATCCGAAATCGTATATGTTGATTTGGTACGGAATTACGCTGTTTTCACCCTTTTTAGCAGCTATTTGCTGGTATTCAAAAGGCATGAAACCGATATCGGTTTTATTAGATGCATTAATATTCGCAATTTTCACGCTTTCTTGCTTTAATATTGGTTTGTTTTACTTATCTTTTAAAGGCGTTTTATATCTAATTGTGTACTTATGTTCGGTTGTTGTGTTGTACAATAGCCCAAAAACAATATTGATTTCGCTGCCGATAGGTTTTGTATTATCCTTCTTTTTAAGCCAATTTTGGCCATTTAAATAATTTTTAAAGGATATTAATATGAAAAAAGACGAATTTTTATGGATAAAAGAAAACCGATTATATATTAAGGGCTTAAAAAAAGAATATACCATTATGCACATATCAGACACGCATTTAAACGTTTGGGATGAATTTAGTTCCGAAGAGGAACAAAATTCTGCAAAAAGGCGTGAGGAAATGTGGATGAGAGGTAAAAGTTATTTTGCAGAATGTTTTAACGAGCAGTTTAATAAAGAACAAAAAATATCTTCAGTAGAGGCATTCGAAAAACTCATGGCCTTTGCAAAAGATGTAAAACCCGATTTACTGCTTCTTTCAGGCGATAATTTGGACCAAATGCATCCCGCGGGAGAACGTTATCTTAAAAGTAAACTAAATAATTACGGAGGAAAAGTAATATGTGTTCCGGGCAACCATGAAGCGCCAGCTTTTGCTGATTTATGGAGTCCGGGAGTTAAAGTCGTTAAATTTAATGAATTTGCCGTTGTTGCTGTAGATAATAGTCGAAATACGGTTTCAGATAACGACTTAAGAACGATTACGGCTTTGTGTAATGAAAACCTGCCGTTAATTATTTTATGTCATGTTCCGATTGTTACTTCATATTGTGAGAAAGAACTTAAAAATCTAGACCCTTATTATTATATTGATGCTGATACTGCCGATAAAAACGGAAAGGCTTTTATTTCTTTATGTGAAAAAAGTGAGGCAATAAAAGCTGTGCTTTGCGGACACGCACACAGATATCTAAGGACTGAAATCTCTGAGGGAAAACCGGAGATTATTTGCTCTTCAGGTTTAATTGGTGCAGTACATTTACTAAATGTTGTCGGGAAAAATTAATGGGAGCTTTAAAGCTCCCATTTTTTAATCTTTATTCTTTTTTATACCAAAAATAAGTCTAAAAAAACCTTTTAAAAATTTTGGACTTCTGTATACTACTACCTGCACAAAAATACCTCCAAAATCACTTATAATATGTAATCCCCAAATAGATGAGTGCTACAGCCAACAGTACGCACAAAAATTTAAGCGGCAAAAAGAATGCTAAGATTAGCCCAACACCAAAAAAGCAAACGCAAACAGGCCCCGGTCCTCTTCTATTACACATTGCTGCACCGCCCTTCCCTATCATTATATTTTATATAAAGAAAAGTGTGCAAAAAAGCGGCCATATGGCCGCTAATTTGTTTGCATAATTAATACCGTACCATCTAAAACCGCAACTTGTGCTTTGTTTTCTATAATTTCGTTACTGATTCCTAACGGGTAATTAAAAGTTAGCTCTGCATTATTTAGTGGATATTTAACCCCTGAAACTGAAATTTTTGAAGCTTTTTTGCCTATAGGAATAATTGATAAATACTTGTAATTAACATTTTTATCAATTTCAGTGGATTCATTTTCTAAAATAAAGGCAATAAGATTTTTGGCGACAATTTTTGCGTTCACGCCGTGTTCTTTTAAATATAAAAGGCTTGAATACGCAGCGATATTATGATCTTGACGATCACCTATGCAGGATATTAATGTAACATCTTTAAAATTAAGTCTAATCGCTTCTTTAACACAATAGAATAAATCGGTATCGTCCTTAATTTCCGGCAAACGAATTATTTTAATATCATTTGGAAGATTATCTTTATATGAATCAAAATCGCCTATTATTAAATCGGGTTTTATTTTATTTTTAACGGCATTTAAATAACCGCTGTCGGCACAAATAACAAAAGAATTGTTTTCATTTTTATAATTGATAAAATCGCCGCCGGCAAAAATTAAACAATTTTTCATATTACCATTCCTTTAAAGCGACAAGTTCATTATAAAACTGCTTGTAACTGTTAAACCTTGAAATAGAAATTTTCCCATTATTTACGGCGTTTATAATGTCGCAGCCGACTTCGCACGTATGTGAGCAATCTGAAAATCTGCAATTGCCTAAATATGGACTAAATTCTTTAAAACAATAGGCTAGATCTTTTGGCTTAATATTTGAAATAAGCTCAGCGTTAAGTGAAGAAAAGCCCGGTGTATCGGCAACGTAACCGCCACTGATTTTAAATAATTCCGTATGACGCGTCGTATGACGTCCTCTGCCCAACTTTTTGCTGATTTCGTTAGTTTTAAAATCATTCGAATCAAATATCTTGTTTAAAATACTCGATTTTCCTACGCCTGAATTTCCGGTAAAAACAGAGATTGCATTTTTTAAATGCGGCAGAATCTTTTCTTTGCAATCATTATTAAAAGCTGAAGTTACAATTGTAGTGTAACCGGCATCAGAATATATTTTTGAAATGGTTTCATCGCTTGACAAATCGCTTTTATTAAAAACAATAATTGGCATAATTTTGTTGTGCTCTGCAATAGCCGTCATGCGATCAATGTTTGTTAAATTAGGTGCAGGATCGGAAAAAGAAGTAATAATAAATAGTTTATCAATATTAGAAACGGGCGGCCTTTTTAAAAGGTTTTTTCTAAAAAGCACTTTGTCTAAGGTGCTTTTTTCGGTGTTTATCATGACCCTGTCCCCGGCAACAGGAGTTAAATTATCGTTTTTTAACGATCCCTTAGCCTTACAAGTAAAAAGCGAATTACCGGTTTCTACATAGTAAAAACCGGCAATAACCTTTATTAATAAGCCTTCTTTAATAGCCATATTAGTATAAATGCGTTACGGTATTGATAATGCTACCGTCTTTGCAATTGATCGTATAAGTTACATAATCATCGTAACTGTTGGAACCTTTAGCGCTGATCTTAATTAAAACAGTAAGCTTACTTTCTTTAGTTTTGAAGTTAAAAGTATAATCATTGCCGTGCCAAAAATCCAATTCTTTAGATTCTTGATCTTTTGAGGTGCCGTCAATCCAGGTGGAAAGTGTACCATACTGCGAGGAATAATTTTTAGGAAGTGAAACTTTTAAAGAGAATTTGTGCGTGGATTCGCCTGATCCGACCTGTAAGTTGACAGCAGTTCCTTTGCCGGCCTGTTTGTTTGAGGATGTTGGTGCCGGGTCTTGAGAAACTACTAAGTTTTTGTGACTTGCATCTGATTCGACGGAAGTAACAGTGCCGACAGTAAGCCCGTTTTGTTCGATTATACGTTTAGCGTCTTCTAATGAAAGGCCGGTTACTGAAGGCAAATTAACATATACAGTAGGTGCACCGGTAGAAACGTATATTTGCACCTTGGTACCAACGTATACATTAGAGTCGCGTCCCGGATTGGTTTCTATAACTGTATTAGCAGCAACATTTTCGTCGGGCCTATCAATAATTTCGTACTCAAGGCCTTGAGAAGTAAGAATAGAAGTTGCTTTTGAAACGTCATAATTTGTAAGATCCGGCACTTTAACCGTTTTTTGACCCATGCTTACATAAACTTTAATAATTGTACCTTTTTTAATGTCTTTGCCAACTGTCGGTGTTTGGTCATAAATTACTCCATACTCGGTATTTGGACTGTATCCTTGTATAACCTCTAACTTGTAATCGTTTGAGGACTCAATAGAATCGTATTTTTGACCGATTAAATTCGGGCATGGGAAAGACTCGCCTGAAGACGAAAACAAGAATTTTGCCGCAAAAATTCCAAAAATAATTAAAAATATAATAAGAACTGCGGCAACACCTGTAAGTATTGGAATAATGGGCGGTTTTACCTGCTCGTTTTCTGTTTCGTTATTCTTTTCAGCTTCAAATGGATCAGTGTATTCGTCCATGAATTTGGTAGGAGAATCATCAACGAATACTTGATTTTCAAATATAAGATCCGGATCCTTTTTAAATCTCTCTAAGTCGCGAAGCATTTCAGCTGCGGAAGCATAGCGCTCTGTAGTATTTTTCTTCATAGCACGCATGGTGATTTGTTCAATTCCTATTGGTATTGAAGGATTGATGGTGCTTGGAAGTTTGGCTTCGCTTTGAAGCTGCATAATAGCAACAGAAACAGCACTTTCAGCTACAAACGGAAGTGTGCCTGTAAGCATTTCATATAACATAACACCAACTGAATAAATATCGGTCTTTTCATCTGTTTGTTCACCCTTTGCCTGCTCGGGGCTTATGTAGTGGACGGAACCGATGGCCTTGTCAGTCATAGTTTTGTATTCATTGCGTGCAAAGCGGGCAATGCCAAAATCAGTAACTTTTATGGTGTTATCATTTAAAACCATAATGTTTTGCGGCTTAATATCCCTATGAACTATGCCCTTATCGTGCGCATGTTGAATGCCGCGCAAAATTTGGATTGTAAAGTTAACTGCATCTCTCCAAGGGAGGCTTCCCTGTTTTTCAATATATGTTTTTAAAGTTATACCCTCGATATATTCCATTACAATATATTGAAAAATTTCGCCGAAACTAACATCGTAAACCTTAACAATATTAGGATGATTAAGCACAGCAATTGCTTTGCATTCGTTTTTAAAACGACGCAGAAATTCTTCATTAGAAGAAAATTCTTCTTTTAAAATTTTAATTGCAACAATGCGGTCTTCAATATTATCATAGGCTTTATATACAACAGCCATACCGCCAATGCCGATAATCTCTTTAATTTCATATCGGCCGTCTAATCTTTTGCCAACAAATTTGTCCATAAAATTACCTCTTACAACGAAAGTACCACAGCGGTGATATTATCTCCGCCGCCGGCGTTGTTTGATTTCTCAACAAGCTTTGCCGGAATATCTTCAAAATTATTGCTATTTAAAACATCGAGGATAGATTGTTCACTAAGTGAATTAGTCAATCCGTCGGTGCAAAGTAAAACAATGTCATTTTGCTGTAAAGCAATTTCATTAAAGTCAAGATCAATATCCTTGCTTGTGCCAAGAGCTCTTGTTATAACGTTTTTATTCGGGTGCTTATTTGCTTCTGCTTCGGTTATTTGACCGCTGTCAACCATAATTTGCACAATAGAGTGATCAACAGTAAGCCTATATAATTCATTATGGCGAAGTAAATAACACCTGCTGTCTCCTGCGTGTGCTAATAAGAGAATATTATCGACTATTAATGCTGCAACAACCGTTGTACCCATACCGGATAAATTTTTGTCTACTTTAGACATATCGTAAATAATTGAATTTGCAGTCTCAATTGCTGAATTAATTAAATGTCTTGCAGAATTCTTATTAAGAGATACGGAGTAGGAAGATTTAATCCTGTCTGCTATAATATCGCAAGCATTGCTTGCTGCTGTCAAACCGCCGTTAGCGCCGCCCATACCGTCACAAACTATTGCATATAAAGCCGTATCGCTTAAATAGTCAACAGAATAGGCATCTTCGTTAATTTTTCTGATTTTACCTTTATCGCTAAGAGCTTTAAATTTCATCTTCTCACCCACCTATAATGGAATTCCTTAACTGACCGCACGATGCGTTAATATCTGAACCTAATGTTCGTCTAATTGTTACATTAAGACCATATGATGCAAGTTTATTTTTAAACCTGTGTAAAGATTTATCGTCCGGTTTTTTGTACTGGTTTTCTTTGATAGGATTTGCAGGTATTAAATTAATATGACACATAAGGCCATCTAATAATTGTTTTAGTTTAAATGCACACTCATCGCTGTCGTTAACTCCTGCAATCAGAGCATATTCAAATGTTATACGTCTACCGGTTTCATTAAAGTACTTTTTGCATGCCAATATTAACTTGTCTAACTTATAAGTATGGTTGATTTTCATAATTTTATCGCGAATTTCATCGCTTGGGGCATGCAAACTAATCGATAAAGTAATTGGCAGTTTTTCACTCATTAAATCATATATTCTAGGAACCAAACCGCAAGTACTTAACGATATGTTTCGAAGACCAATATTTAAACCTTCGGTTGAAGATATCAGCCTTAAAAAGCGTACAACATTATCATAATTATCAAGCGGCTCGCCTATTCCCATTAAAACAATATGTGATATTCTTTTATTTAAATCATTTTGTGCAGATAATACTTCTGAAACCATTTCAGAAGCAGTTAAATTACGGGTTAAACCTAAAAGCCCCGAAGCGCAAAAGCTACAACCCATTCTGCAACCAACTTGAGTTGAAATGCAGAGCGAATAACCATAGTTGTATTTCATCGCTACACATTCAACTATTTGACCATCACATAGTGAATAAAGATATTTTACAGTATTATCAACTTTAGATTCAAGTTTTTTGATAATATTGACATCTCGAATTACAAAATTGTCATATAATGTCGATCGAAGATCCTTAGAAATATTGGTCATTTCATCAAAAGAAGATGCACCTTTTTTATGTAACCAGGAAAATACCTGCTTAGCTTTAAAAGAAGGCTCGTTTAATTTTTTAAACTCAAAAATAAGTTCATCAAGATAAAGCGATTTTATATCTTTTTTATCCAACAACTATCTCCTTTTAAGAACACAAGAATAAAAACCGTCACCGCCGCAAGCAGCAGCGTGATAAATAACTTCAGAATCTATTTTAAATTCTTTATTTAAATTGATAAAGTGCTCAATATTGCCGCGATTTTCATCGTAATTTAGTGTGCAAGTTGAATAAATTATTTTTCCGTTTTTATTTATATATTTTGCGGCATTATTTAAAATGGAACGTTGAATAGGTATTAATTCGTTAACTTTGCTAATGCTTTTGTACTTGATTTCCGGTTTTTTTCTAATAGTGCCAATGCCGGAACATGGCACATCGCAAATGCAAATATCAAATAGACCTAAATCCGGTGAAAATTCCGTAGCGTCCATAAGTCTTGTCTTAACGCTAAAACCCAAATTATCTATATTTTCGGTAAGAATATTTAGTCTTGCTTTATTAATATCACAGCAAGTAATTTCGGACTTTCCGTTTGTGCTTAAATACACATCAAAACTTTTTCCGCCGGGCGCACCGCAAAGATCCAACACATAAGTCGCGTTGCTTAAATCCAGCCTAAAAATCGAGCTTGCGGCAGAAATATCTTGAACAAAACACAGGCCATTTTTTATGCAATCCAATAAAATATGGTGGTCGTTCGATAATAAAATATTATCAAATTTTGTAGTTGAAAAACCGTTTGTTTTTAATAAGCTTTCGGCGTCTGTCTTTAAAGTGTTTACTACTACAAATATCGGTGAGGGCTTAAGGGCGTCTTCAAAAAACATTTCGGCGTTTTCTTTGCCGATTTGATTATGAACAGAATTATAAATCCAATCATTAACCGAATATTTAATTCTTGGTTCTTTGTTGTTAAGCTTTGCAATATCATATTTTGAAGCATTTCTAAGCACTGCGTTAATAAGTCCGGAAAAATCCTTAAATTTCGTTGCTTTTACAAGATTAACCGATTCGCTTACTGCGGCAAAAGTTGGAATACTTTTCATAAATAATGTTTTATAAAGGCCGATTCTTAATACAATCAACACTTCAACCGGCAGAGCATTAATATTTTTAGTAAGGTATTTTGATAAAATATAATCTAAAGTGTATTTTCTTTCAACAACACCATAAAAAACTGCAGTAAAAGAAGAATCTAAATTTGAATACTTTTCTAAAATATAATTAGAAAATTCGCCTTTTTCTTCTTTTAAAAGGCTGTTATATAGTTGTTTATCCTGCTTTTCCATCGGTAATTATTCTTCCTAATACTGCGTTTTTACCGCTCATGATTTTTTTGCCTTCAGGGCATATTTCAACTAGCTCCAAAAGTTTATTATCACCGCACACGATAAACGGTTTATCGTCAATTATTTTTATAGAACCGATATTTGCATCTGTGCAATTTGAAATTTTGGTTTTTAATACTTTTATGCGCTTATTATTAAAAATAAAGTAACACGAAGGCCATGGATTAAACCCACGAACTAAATTGTGCAGCGCGTTTGCGTGTTTGGAAAAATCAAGATGTCCCATTTCTTTATTTATTATAGGTGCATATACGTTGCACTCACCTTGTTTTTTAGGAGTGCATTTCCCTGCCTTTAGATGCTCAAGTGTTTTAATAAGTAAATCTGCACCAATAATACTTAATTTATCGTGCAATGATCCGCCGGTATCATCCTCATCTATTTTTATTGAAGTTTGCAGAAGAATATCACCGGTATCAAGGCCTTCGGCCATATACATAGTGCTTACACCGGTTGTTTTTTCGCCGCATATAATACTCCACTGTATGGGCGACGCCCCGCGGTAGTTAGGAAGAAGCGAAGCGTGTACATTTACACATCCAAGCGGTGGTAAGTCCAAAATGTTTTTAGGTAAAATTTTTCCGTAAGCTACAACAATAATTATATCCGGTGATAGCTGCTTAATAGTTTTATATGCTTCTTCGCTTTTTAACGTTTTAGGCTGAAAAACAGGAATATCATATTTAATAGCTAATTCTTTTGTAGGCGGAGCAGTTAATATTTGTTTTCTTCCAACCGGCTTGTCTGGATTTGCAAAAACACCGATAACTTCATCTTCGCTATCAATTAATTTTTGCAAACATGGAATGGCAAAATCCGGGGTGCCCATAAATAGTATTCTCATTTATAAAGCCTGTCCTTATATAAAATTCCGTCCAAATGATCTATTTCATGGCAAAATGCTCTGGCTTTTAGGCCTTCACCTTCAACTGTAAAGTTATTGCCAAATCTATCTTGAGCTGCAACTGTAACTTTCATCGGTCTTTCGGTAATTCCGCTTTCACCGGGAATTGAAAGACAGCCTTCTGCTTCGTGTTGCACGCCGTCAGCGGCAATTATTTTAGGATTTACAAGTTCAATAAGGCCAGATTCATCCCCAATATCAACAATGCAAACCCGCTTTAAAACGCCAACTTGCGGAGCGGCAAGACCTGCACCGTCAGCATCTTTAAGAGTTTCTTTCATATCATCCAATAAAATATGAAGTCTGTCATCAAAATTTAAAACAGTGCGAGATATTTTCTTTAAAATCGGATCACCAATTTTTACAATATTTCTTAAAGCCATACTTTCCCCTTTAAATATTTTCCGGATTAACGTCCACAAAAATACCTACATCTTTGTTATTTTTATAATATTCAATTAAAATTTTATGTAAAAATTTTCTAAATTCACCGGACACTTTAGTTTTAACAATGATTTTGTATCTGTATTTGTTTGCTACAACAGGTACAGCAGCCGGAGTCGGCCCCAAAACAATCATTTTAATCTCCGGATGTTTGTCCGCGTTGCTTTTTAAAATGTTTAATGCGGATTTTGCCGCGCTAAACGTACTGGTTTTGTCTTCATTTGTAAAGCCTAATACCACAATATCGCAATATGGCGGATAAACCATTAATTTTCTTGTTTTAATTTCAGTCTCATAAAAACCATCATAGTCCTGATTTTTAGCAAATTCAATAAGCTTGGCATCAGGGTTAAATGTTTGAATAAAAGCTTTGCCTTTATTATCCCTTCTTCCGCTTCTACCTATTACTTGAGTAAATAGTGAAAAAGCGCGTTCAAAAGCTCTGAAGTTGTCTATATACATTGCGTTGTCAGCGGATATTACGCCGGCTAAAGTAACGTCCGGAAAATCCAAACCCTTTGCAACCATCTGGGTGCCTAAAAGTACATCATATTTGTGTTTGCCGAAATCTTCCAGACCTTTTTTAAAACTGTCTTTAGTGCCGGTATTATCCGCATCAAGCCGCAAAATATTAATCTTTGGAAATATTAACCGTAATTCTTCTTCGGCTTTTTGCGTACCAAAACCTGAAAACCTTATGTGCTCGTTATTACATATCGGGCATTTTATTGGGGCTTTTTTTGTTGCGCCGCAGTAATGGCAGATCAATTTGTTGACGGATGAATGGTAGGTCATGGAAATACTGCAGTTATCACACGAAAAAACATATCCACAAGATGGACACGAAACATATGTATTTGTACCTCGACGGTTAAGCAGCAAAATTGCCTGTTTTTTGTTTAAAAAAGTTTCTGTTAACTCTTTTATTACTTCTTCTGAAAAAATGCCGTAATTTCCGTTTTTAACCTCTTTACGCATATCAACGGGAATAACTTTAGGTAGAGTTGCATTGCCATATCTTTCTTTTAACTCAAATAAAGAGTATCGTCCGCTTTTAGCGTTGGCAAAAGATTCAATACTTGGTGTTGCGCTTGACAATATTAGTAAAGCATTATTTAAACCGGCTCTAAATTTTGCGACATCTCTTGCGTGATATCTCGGTGACTGCTCTGATTTATATGTGTGTTCTTGTTCTTCATCAATTATAATTGCTCCTACGTTATCAATAGGTGCAAAAACAGCCGATCTTGTGCCAATTGCTATTCTAACTTTACCATTTTTTGCACGCTCGTATTCAGACATGCGCTGTCCGTTAGATAATGCAGAATGAAAAACTGCAACAGCACTTCCGTATCTTTTATAAAAAATAGACAGAGTTTGCGGAGTTAGAGCAATTTCCGGCACCATAACTATGGCATTTTTACCGTTACTAATAACATCATCTATTACTTTTAAAAACACACTGGTTTTACCGCTGCCGGTAACACCGTACAAAAGTGCGCATTCCGGGGATTCTTTTTTATATAAGGACATTAGTCCTAAATAAGCTTCATTTTGTGGCACGGTAAGCTTTATGCTTTTATGGTCGATTTTATCTTTACTGCTAAACGGCAGTTTATATGCTTTGCGCTCAGAGATTGTAATTAGACGTTTTTGTTGCAAAGAATTAATGGTTGCAACAGATACACCAAGATTATCTTGTATATCTTTAACGGTTGTCTCTAACTGGTTTGAACAATATTCAAATACAAGCTTTTGTTTAGGCGTAAGCTTTGGAACATAATCGAACGAATTTATAGTAACGATTTTTTCTACTGCGTCTTTCATAAGGCGCCTTGAAACATACTTAACCTTAATTCTATTATTCAACAGCAATTCTTTAATTAATTTTGAGTCTGGATTAATAAAAAGCTGTTTGCAAAAAGAAACAAACGGTGCCTTGCCGCCGGCATCCTTTAACGCTTTTATAAATCTGTTTTCATCAAAACTTAGGTTTGATAAATTACCGCTAAGCTCCACTTCTTTTTCTAAAACCATTGATATTCCAAACGGAATTATGGTTTTTATTGCATCAAAATAGGTGCAAAAACAATGCGATTTTAAAAATTCAACAATTTTCAAAGATTCATTGTTTAAAATTGGAGTTTCGTCCAAAACGGCGATTATAGTTTTTAATTTACCGGAAGTTTCGCATTCTTTAATATCAAAAACCATGCCGATGCGTTTAGCATTACTTCTGCCAAAAGGAACAATTACCCGACAACCCGGTAAGCATACACTTAAAGAATCGTCGGGTATTAAGTAATCGTATTTAAAATCCATGCTGTACACAGATTTATCAATTACGATACTTGCAATTTTCATTACAGACCTTTTTCTTCCGCAAGCTTGTTTATTGCAAGAGTAATTGGCTTTTCGGTTACCTGGCCGCTTTCGACCTCATCGGTCTCCGCAATTGCACGTGCTTCTTTAGCGATGTCAAGTACAAGCTCATACCTATTGTCGACAGCTTTTATCAATTTTCCGATATTTGGATTTAGCATTTATTTAACATCCTTTCAATTATGCTTTTTCTGTTTTTATAAGTATATTCAACATTGCCGTCATGTTCGATAATTTCTGAAAACTCTTTTACAGCAGTGCTTAAATTGTCGTTAATTATAATATAGTCGTATTCATTGGCTCTTGAAATTTCCTGCAAGGATTTTTCCATGCGACTGCATACTTGATCGTCACTTTCGGTGCCTCGGTTAGATAATCTTTGTTTTAATAATTCAAGATTTGGAGGAATTATAAACACGCTTTTTACTCCATCTAAATTTTTACGAATGTTGGCTGCGCCGTTAACATCAACCTCTATAATTATATCTTCGCCCGAATTTATTGCATCTAAAACCGGTTTTTTAGGTGTGCCGTAAAAATTTCCTAAATACTCGTTGTATTCCAATAATTCGTCGTTTAAAATCATGTTTTTAAACTCTGCACGTGTTACAAAGCTATACTTTTTATCTTCACACGGGGTTCCGCGCTTTTGGCGTGTAACACAAGAAATAGAAAACTTTATATTTGGATTTTTATCCAAAAATGCCGCTAAAACTGTATCTTTTCCAGAACCGCTCGGGCCGGATAAAATATATGCTCTACCCTTTTTCATAAATCTACTCCTTTGAAGCGATTCTATCAATAATTGTATCAACAGGAAGATAAGACAAAACTATTTGGTCGTAATCGGTAAAAATTACAGATTTTGTTTTTCTGCCGCCGGTTGCATCTATTAATTTATTAATATCTCTTGCGGCTTTTATCATTCTTTTAATCGGTGCGGCATCCGGTTCTACAACCGCAACAATTTTTTCGCAAGACATAATATTAGAAAAACCTATGTTAATAAATTTCATTTTTTCCTCTATTCAATATTTTGAATTTGCTCTCTTATTTTTTCAATTATCGCTTTAGTTTCTACAACCAATCTGGAAATCTCGATTGACTGCGACTTACTGCCGATAGTATTTGTTTCTCTGTTCATTTCCTGAACTAAAAAATCAAGCTTTCTGCCGACAGCTTCATCGGAATTTAGCATTTTGATAAATTGTTCAATGTGGCTTTTTAAGCGAACAGATTCTTCGTCAATTGCAACTTTATCTGCAAAAATGGCGACTTCGGTTAAAATTCTTTGCTCATCAATATCAAGATCGCTTAAAAAGTCTTTAATTTTTTCATGAAGCTTACTACTATATTCCTCGACCGATTTTTCAGAATATGAATCGATTTGCTTTAATATATCCAAAATCTCGTTGGCTTTATTTGTAAGGTCATCTGCTAACTTTTTGCCTTCAATAGCTCGCATACTCGCGAATTCATCTAAAGCATCATTAAGTACATCTATTACTGCCGCTTTTAGCTCGTCGTCATCTACCTCTTCAGCATCGGCCGAAAAAATTTCTTTATTTTGAGCTAAAGACATGACGGAAATATCGTTTTTTATTCCGTACGTGTCATGGATTTCTTTTAATGCGCTTAAATAATTTGAAATATAGGTATGGTTAAGTTTTAATTCGGTTACTGCTTGACCGTCTGATGTGATGTTTACAAATAAATCAACTTTACCGCGCTTTATTCTGTCGGCCAAAACAGGCTTTAAAGCGTCGTCCAAAAACGAATATGCTCGTGGCACTCGAGCGTTATATTCAAAATATCTGTGATTAACCGATTTTAATTCGACAGAAATAGTCATGTTATTATAGTTAGCTTCGCTCCTGCCGAAACCTGTCATGCTCTTAACCAATCATACTTCTCCTTTATAATAGCAATAATTAATATAATAATAACAAATTATGCTGCGAATGTCAAGTAAAGGCGCTCTTATTTAGAGCGCCTAAATTATTTTAAAACTATTTTATGAAAAACTTTTTTACCCTTTTTTATTATGGCAGATTTTTCATCACAAAAATCACTTAATGAAATCTTATATAAGGGGTCGCTGATTTTACTATTATTAAGTGATACACCGCCTTGCTCGATTAAACGTCTGCCCTCGCCTTTAGAGGAAATAATTCCGCAAGTTTGCATGGCTTCTAAAATAGGCATTCCGTCATTAAATTCGGTTGCGCTAAATTCGGTAAACGGCATATTGCTATTATCGCCACTTCCGTTAAACAAAGCTTTTGCGGCAGAGTCTGCTTCTAATGCAAGCTTTTCACCGTGAACGGTTTTTGTAAGCTCAAAAGCTAAAACCTCTTTAGCTTTATTAAGCTCGCTTCCGGAAAGCTTTTCGTATTGTTTAATTTCATCAAGAGGTATAAATGTAAGGAGCTTTAAGCATTTTATAACATCAGCATCGTCAACATTTCTCCAATACTGATAAAAATCATAGGGACTTGTTTTGTTCGCATCAAGCCATACGGCATTGCCTGCGGTTTTGCCCATTTTTTTGCCGTTTGAATCGGTTAATAGAGTAATAGTCATAGCGTGTGCGTCTTTTCCGAGTTTTTTGCGTATCAGTTCGGTTCCGCCAAGCATATTTGACCATTGGTCGTCGCCGCCGCACTCGATATTTACACCGTAATTCTTAAACAAATAATAAAAATCATATGATTGCATTATCATATAGTTAAACTCAAGAAATGAAAGGCCTTTTTCAAGTCTTTGCTTATAACATTCTGCTCTAAGCATATTATTTACAGAAAAGCAAACGCCAACATCACGCAATAATTCAATGTAATTTAAATTTAACAACCATTCTGCATTGTTTAGCATTAAAGCTTTACCGTCAGAAAAATCTATGAAGCGCTCCATCTGTTTTTTAAAGCATGCCGCATTATGATTAATATCATCAAGTGTAAGCATTTTTCTCATGTCGGTTCTGCCGGAGGGATCGCCTATCATTGTAGTTCCTCCGCCAATAAGTGCCACCGGGATATTTCCTGCCTGCTGAAGGCGCTTCATTAAAGTTAAGGCCATAAAATGACCGGCTGTTAAACTGTCTGCAGTGCAGTCAAAACCTATATAAAAAGTGGCTTTTCCTGAATTTATCAGATTTTTAATTTCTTCTTCATTTGTAACTTGTGCGATTAGTCCTCGTTCGACCAGTTCATCATATAGTGTCATTATTTGTTGCTCCTAACATTTCTTTCGCTGTATTATAAATATTTTCGGTTAATGTGTCACCGGAAATTATTCGTGCGATTTCTTTAATTCTGTCATCACCTGATATTAAATTGACTTCTGTAAGTGTTTTACCGTTATGAACACCTTTAGAAATTAGCAAATGATTATTTGCTTTAGATGCTATTTGCGCTAAATGAGTAACACAAATCACCTGATAGTTTCTTGATAAAGCCAGTAGCTTAGTTGCCACTTTTTGTGCTGCATTACCGCTAATTCCGCTGTCAATTTCGTCAAAAATCAGGGTACTTACGTCATCTTCATTTGACAATATGCTTCTTATTGCAAGCATTATTCTTGAAAGCTCACCGCCGGATGCGACCTTTTGTAAAGGTTTTAAAGGCTCTCCAACATTAGCAGAAATCAAAAATTCAACATCATCGCAACCTTTTGAAGTATATTTGCATTTTTTAATTTCAACCGAAAATTGTGCATTGTAAAAATCTAAATATTCAAGCTCATTTTTAATTTTATCAGATAAAAGCTTTCCGGCTTTAGTCCTTAATGCGGTTAATTTTTCTCCGGCAAAAATAAGGTCTTTTTCAGCAATAATCAGCTTATTTTCAAGGTCTGAAATTATTATATCGTTGTTTTCAATTTGTTCTAACTCAAGCTTCGCACTTTTTAAATATGCTAATGTTTTTTGCTCGTTTCCACCGTATTTTGAAACGACAGAATTAAGCAGTTCAAGTCTGTCTTTTAAAGATAAATAATCCGACTCATTAAAATTTTGGTTATTTAAGTAATTGCAAAGCGAATCAAAAAAAACATTAATTGAGTTTTCGACATCAGTTAAACTATTGTTAATTTCGCTTAAATCAGGCGCAAGTTCGGTTGCTTTGTTTGTTTTTTTTACGTCTTCACGAATGGCACTTAAAATGCCTTCACCTTCGTTTGAAAAACTATCTTTAACAGCATTTAACTCGTTAATTATTTTTTCGGAATTTTTATATTTGTTTATGTATGAACGAATTTTCTCAATTTCGCCATCGGTTATAGCGGCGTTCTCAATTTCTTCAATTTGATATTTAAGCAGTTCTAACCTTTTTGCTTTTTCTTCTTCGTTAGTTTCAAGAGCAGATAGCTTTCGACTAATATCTCTAAAATTATGGAAACAAGACAAATATTCTTCATATGTTTTTGAATCATTAATATAGTGGTCTAAAAAATCTATATGATTATCGCGATTTAATAACTGCTGGCTGTCATGCTGACCGTGAATATTAACCAAGGTTTTACTGAGATTTTTTAAAAAACCAACTGTTGTAGGTTGCCCGCAAATGAATAAACTGTTTTTGCCGGCAAGGGACAGTTTGCGCTGAACTATAAGCTTTTTATCTTCTAAAGTGTAGCCGGCATCATGCAGCATATTTAACGTCTTTTTTGATAAATTAGAAAAACAGGCTGAAACAGTTGCCGTATCACAGCCGGAACGAATTAACTCTTTACTTGTTTTTTCGCCTAAAACCGCGTAAATCGAGTCGATAATGATTGATTTACCTGAGCCGGTTTCACCTGTAAGCACAGTAAAACCAGCGTCAAGATTTATTCTTGCGCTCTCAATAATGGCAATATTATCAATGTAAAGATATTCTAGCATAAAATCAAATTAACCTTTTTAGTTTTGTTGTAAGTTCGTGTGCATCCTCAACCGACCGCGTTACAACAATTATTGTATCTTCACCGGCTAATGATCCTAAAATCATATCTGTAAAAAGACCGTCTAATGCAACACATGCGCCTTGTGCCATTCCTGTATGGCATTTTATTACTACATTGTTTAACGCGTAATCTACATTAACTACGGAGTAAGAAAATATATTGTTAAAGCGTTTTTTATCGCTCTCTGACGTAATATTTTTTATAGCAGTAGTGTAAACATACTTACCGTTTTCGTTTACAGTTTTTAAAATATTTAATTGTTTTATATCTCTGGATACAGTTGATTGGGTAACTTTAAATCCGCGCTCGATTAATAATTTTTGAAGTTCATCCTGAGTTTCAATTTCATTGCTGTTTATTAATTCTTTTATAGCATCTTTTCTGTCTAATCTCATAGTTTACCCACCTTCAGTTTATCAGATAAAACATTTAAATAGGATTTATTGTTCATTTTAATAATTTGTGCTTTATGTTTTTTTTCAGAGCTTATTAATACATCATCGTCAGGCGCTAATTTTATAGCTTTTTCACCGTCAATTGTTAAATAAACTTCTGAATTTAACATGTCATGAACATGAATTTTAAAAGTTTCATCCGCGTTTAAAACTATGCTTCTCGAAGACAAAGACTGCGCGCATATCGGTGTTAAAATTATACTTTGCAAATTACTGTCAACTATTGGCCCGCCGGCAGAAAGAGAATATGCGGTTGAACCTGTTGGTGTTGCGCAAATTATTCCGTCTGCACGAAAATTTAAAGAAGAATTTTTAAATACAGCTTCCATGTCGAGCATTCTTGAAATCGAGCCTCTGGATATAACGGCGTCATTAAAAGCCAAAAGACTTTTATCTTTAATTTTAACATTTAAAAGCATTCGCTCTTCAACAGAGTAATTCCCATCTTTTAAATTTTCAAGCAAATGCAGCTCTGACGGTTCAATTCCGGCTAAATATCCAAATCTTCCGGCATTTATTCCAAGAAGAGGTATGTTTTTTATGGCGGCATATTTAGCTGCATGAATAATGGTACCGTCACCGCCAACAGTAATAACAAAATCAGCCTCATTATAATCCGAGCTGTCTTTAAATATCTTATATTCAATATTTATTTTACGCAAAATGTCAGTGCATTTAGATATGATTTCATCAGTATTGGCTTTTGAATAATTAGGAAAAATTAAAGCTTTCATTTAGCTCACCTCAATCAAGAAGCTTATGTGATAATTCTACAACATTTTCTATTTTTTCACAAGTAACATTATTTGCAATTCGGTCGCATTTTTGAATTAGTGCTAAATATTCAATGTTACCTTCGGGGCCTTTAATTGGCGAAAAACTTATGTTAACAAATGAAAAACCGTTTTCTTGTATGTAATGCGACACATCCTCTATTACTTCTTTATGTATGGCCTTATCTTTTACAACACCGTGTTTTCCGACTTTTTCTTTGCCGGCTTCAAACTGAGGTTTAATCAAAAGTACTGCAAAGGCACAGTTTTTAAGAAGTTTTTGTAACGGCGGTAAAATGTGCTTTAAAGAAATAAATGAAACATCAACAGAAGCAAAATCAAGAAAATCCGGTATTTCTTTATGTGTTACATATCTAAAATTAGTACGCTCTAAATTTATAACCCGAGGATCGTTCCGTAAGGTCCATGCAAGTTGTCCGTATCCTACGTCAACCGAGTACACCTTTTTAGCTTCATTTTTTAGCATGCAATCAGTAAATCCGCCGGTTGAAGCTCCAATATCAGCACAAATAAAATCCTTTAAACAAATGCTAAATTCGTCTATAGCTTTTTCAAGCTTTAAGCCGCCGCGACTGACATATTTAAGCGGATTCTCGCGCATTTCAACAATATCTCCGGGTTTTACAATAAACCCAACTTTATCAGCTTTTTGATTGTTTACATACACAACGCCGGACATAATTATTGTTTTTGCTTTTTCACGACTTTCAACCGGAAAACTATTATGCAAAAATACATCTAAGCGTTCTTTTTCGCTCGATTTTACTATCATAATACTTTTTTAATTCCCTCACGGTCTAATCCTAAAATATTTAATAAAGAATCAATTTTGCCTGCTTTAACAAATTGATTTTCAATTGCATGAATGCTAATGTTGTTTTTTACATTTGATGCAATATATTCGCCAATACCGCCGCTTTTAATTCCCTCTTCAAACACATGAACAGTATCAAAATGTTCAATTTTCGCAAAACATTCGTTGCTTAACGGAAAAATTTTATTCAGCTTCATAAGACAAAAATCATTGGAATTTATAAGCTCATACGCAAAATTAAATATACGTCCGAAAGTAACAACTAAGGTTTTCGAATTTTCGTTGCCAAATATTGAAAAATCGGAATCGGTATTATTTTTAAAATCAGAATAAACTTCAACTCCGCGAGGATACCGTATTGCTGTTATTCCCATATTATCTTTAGCGGTTTTGTCAATAATTTTTCTAAGTTCCAAATAATTAGACGGTGAAAAAATTTTCATATTTGGTATTGTTCTTAAAAACGCAATATCAAAAATTCCCTGATGTGTTTCACCATCTTCACCAACTATTCCGGCACGATCGACTAAAAAAGTCAAATTGTAATTAGCGATGGCCACATCATGAATAATTTGATCATATCCTCTTTGTAAAAAGGTTGAGTAAACCGCAAAATACGGCTTTAAGCCAAGACTTGCTAATCCGGCAGAAAATGTAACGCCGTGCTCTTCGGCAATTCCTACATCAAAAAAGCGCGATTTAAATCTACGTGAGAATTCTTCAAGACCTGTACCGGCAGTCATTGCCGCAGTTACAGCACATATTTTATCATCATTTTGTGCCAAAATGCAGAGTTCATCACCTGCCGTGTGCGAATAATCATTTTTAACAATTTTCGAGCCGCCTTCATCAATGTCAAACGCAGAAACACCGTGATAATCTTCAGGCTTATCCTCGGCGAATGAATAACCCTTACCCTTTTGGGTTAAAACGTGAATTAACGCCGGGCGATTCTCGTTTTTTGCAATTTCGAGTATTTCGGTAATTTTTTGGATATTGTGACCGTCAACCGGTCCAAAATATCTAAATCCCATATTTTCAAAAACATTGCTGTGATAAATTGCGTTTTTTAGCATTTTTTTAGAGCGAAGCAGATTACGATTAATACGTTTGCCGATAAAAGGAATATAAGAGAAAAAATGCTCAACTTTATGCTTAAAACGATGATAACCGGATTTAGAACGAATAATAGTTAAATAACGTGCAAGCCCGCCGACATTTTTTGAAATAGACATTTTATTATCGTTTAAAACAACAATTATTTTGTTGTTTTTTCGCCCTGCATTATTAAGCCCCTCAAATATCATGCCGCCGGTCATAGCACCGTCGCCGACAACAACAACAGTTAAGCTTTCGTCCTTTTTAAGCTCTTTTGCCTTGCATATACCTAATGCTGCAGAAATAGAATTGCTACTGTGCCCCGTAACAAACGGATCGTACTCACTTTCATCCGGACGCATAAATCCCGAAAGTCCGTTTTCTTTTCTTATTGAGGAGATTCGATCAAATCTTCCGGTTAAAATTTTATGAGTATAACACTGATGACCGACATCAAACAGTAATGTGTCATTTGGGCAATCTAAAAACAAATGAAGAGCAACGGTAAGTTCAACAACACCTAAATTAGACGCCAAATGTCCGCCGTTTTTTGAAATAGTTTCAATTAGGCACTTGCGAATTTCAGAGCATAACTCGTTTAATTCTTCATTATTGAGATTTTTTATATCTTTAGGTGATTTAATTTTATCTAAATATCTGTACAATATTTCACCTCATAAATTATTTGTCTCTATTTATTAAACTAACAGCAAATTCTTTTAATTCATTAGCTGAATCACCAAATATTTTTAAGGCTTTCACTGCATCATCTGTGCGCTGTTTAACAGCGGATTTTGCATTATCCAGCCCCACAATAGAAAGAAAGGTGTTTTTGTCATTCTTTTCGTCGCTTAAAACCGGTTTTCCAAGTTTTTCATACGATCCGGTAACATCTAAAATATCGTCTTGAATTTGAAACGCAATACCGAGATTTAGTGCGAATTCCTTAGAAGCTTCGATAAATCTGCTGTCAGCACCTGCAAGAATACATCCGATTTCAGATGCAGCAATTAAAAGCTTAGCGGTTTTTAATGAATACATTTTAAGAATGAGGTCTTTATCGGAAGAATTTCCGTATAAATCCAATACTTGTCCGCCAATCATACCGCAAGCTCCGGAACATGAAGCTAAAACGTTTATTGCAGAAACAACTCTTTCAGGCTTTTCAGGGCAGTTAGACGCAATTTTAAAAGCTTCTGTTAGCAATGCATCGCCCGCCAATAATGCAACAGCTTCTGAATACTGTTTATGATTTGAAGGTCTGCCACGACGATAATCATCATCATCCATACACGGCAGATCATCGTGTATAAGAGAATAAGTATGAATCATCTCGATCGCGGCCGCAAAGTCCAAAATATCAGATTTACCGTTTAAAATAGAATAAAATTCTAACATTAAACATGGCCTTATTCTTTTGCCGCCGGCTAGCAAGCTGTAATTCATTGAATCAAACAAGACCGAATATTCAGTATTGTCAGTAAATATTATTGACAGCTTTTCTTCAATACGTTTTTTATATTTATTTATCATTCTCGGTTACCTTTAGCTGAGCGTCGTTTAAAAATTCTTCGCATTCTTTAATTAAAGCAATGCCGTCAGAATATAGCTGCATAGCTTTTTCAAGCTCGATATCTTGGCTTTCAAGCTTATTAGATATTTCCTCTAACTTTTTAAGCTTTTCACTAAATGTGTTCATACAATCACCTATTCTATATCTTTAATAATAACTGAAAAATCGTCGTTAAAAGTCTTAATGTTTATAACGTCGTCTTTTTTTATATCATCTTTGGTTTTTACTACTTTATTATTGTTAAGGACCAGTGAATATCCACGCGACAAAATCTTTAACGGGCTTAAAGCATCGATTTTTGCACAGTATAAACTTAAAGCATTTTCATTTTTTGAAATAATGTTTGAAATGTAAAAATTCAGCTGATTTTTTACATTGTGCAGCTTTTCCGAGTAATTGTTTAACACTGCATGTTTTTCTTTAAAAACAGCCTTTTGTTTGTAACTGTTAATTTTATTCTGATATAAACTAATAAGAGACTCTAAGTTTGTATTAATTTTACTTGAAATATCTGTTAAAATATTTTTAATATCGGCTATATCAGGAACAGCGAGCTCTGCTGCAGAGGATGGTGTTGGCGCCCGCAAATCTGCGGCAAGGTCACATAAAGTATAGTCGGTTTCATGTCCAACTGCAGAAATAATCGGTGTTTTAGTACTGCATACGGCTCTTACCAATTCTTCATTATTAAATGCCTCTAAATCTTCTTCAGATCCGCCGCCGCGCGCAATAATTAAAACATCATTATTGTCACTATCTGCTAAATTCAAAGCATTTATAAGCTCATATGGTGCAGTATCACCTTGCACTGATGACGAATATAATGTAAGCTCTGCTATCGGAAACCGGCGGGATAATACTGAAATTACATCATGCAATACAGCGCCGTCTTTTGAAGTCACAATTCCGATTTTATTCGGAAAAGCCGGAATTGGCTTTTTAATAGCTTTATCAAACAAACCCTCTTTTAATAGGCGTTCTTTCAAAAGAGCTTTTTTATTATCAATAGCGCCCTTCCCGTTTAAAGTCATAACCTGGCAAACCAGCTGATATGTGCCATCTTTTTCATAAATTGTAACCTTAGCGCGTACAATAACAGACATACCGTTTTGTGGCACAAAATTTAGCATCTGCACATTACCGGAAAACATAACGGCGTTAATTGATGCATTTTCGTCTTTTAAAGTAAAATATAAATGACCTGAGTTATATTGGCGCAAATTTGATATTTCACCAAAAACTACCACGGCGTTCAACAAAGCATTCTCTTCAAGGATGGAACGCACGAACATATTTAACTGTCTGACAGAAACATATGTTAATTCCATAAATTTTCTCCATGCTTAATTGCGGCAAGAATCGCGGTGCCCAGTGCATTATCACCCGAAAACTCCGGTGAAGCAAAATATGCATTAAAATTATTTAAAATTTTGTTTCTAATAATATAGTTTGCCATCACACCACCCGAGAACAATAAATCAAGTCCGTGATAATGATTTAACAAGCTGCCTGCAACAGCAGTAATAGTATCTCCAATATAATCAAACAAATATCTTGCAATATATTCTTTGCTTTTATTCTCAAGCATTGCCTTGCACTGATTTTCAAGACCGGATAAACAAAAGTCATCCCCTTTTATTGAAGGTTTTGTAAAAACGGCATCGTGGTTTTGTGCAAGCAAATCCAAATCGGCACCGGACGGAAAAGAAAAACCGAGCATGTGCCCTACTCTGTCAATCACCTGCCCTGCATTTAAATCAAGAGTCCTAGAAATAATTTTTGTATTAAATCCGTCTTTATCAGGGCTTACGAGCAAAGCTTCAGTTGTGCCGCCGGACACATGAAATGCAATAAATTGCTTATTAAAAAGGCCTATATTTTTTGAAGAGTAAATTGCCGCCGCAATGTGCCCTTCTTGATGTGAAAATTCATATGCTTTTATATTTAAAACCGAGGCCAAAGATTTTGCAACTGAAACGCCGGCTAAAAAGCACGGCATGTAGCTGTCTTCGATATCTCTGGGCTTCGATGAAACAGCAATTGCATTAATACTGTTTGCATTAATTTGCGATGTATTAAACAACTCTTCAATTATTACGGGTAATTGCTTTGTGTGTAAAAACAGAGCGTCACTTTGTCTAAGGCCGATTTCATTATCTTTTACAGGTAATAATTTTCTAATTGAATAATTTTTGTTACCGAATATAGCGGCAGATGTTCTGTAATTGCTTGTGTCAATACCAAAATAATTATTCATCTGAGTTTTTTTATTACAGAGCTTAAAACTCCATTTATAAAAGATGCATCTGTTTCAAGGGAATATTTTTTAGCAAGCTCAACCGCTTCATTAACCGAAACGCTCACAGGAATGGTTTTAACATACAATATTTCGTAAATTGACAATCTTAAAATAGTAAGAGCAACCTTCGAAATTCTTTCAATAGTCCAATTGTTTAAATTTTCAATAATAATCTTGTCTATTTCTGAATTTTTGGAACACACTCCAAAAAATACATCTTCAATATATTCGGACGAATCAAATTCGCGACTATCTTTTGCTGTATTTAAAATATCGCTAGGATTGTCTTCAGAAAAACATTTTTCAAATAATAAACAAAAAACGGTCTCTCTCTCTTGCCTTCTATTCATAACAAACCTCAACCAAATTATTTATATTATTCTATAATAAAATTAATAATATTGCAAGAACAATTAAATATTTCTTGACATCTAAGAATTGTTTTAGTAAAATATTTTAAGTGCACGCGGGCGTGGTGGAATGGCAGACACGCTAGTCTTAGGAACTAGTGAGCAATCGTGCAGGTTCAAGTCCTGTCGCCCGCACCATATCGAGTATTCATAACGGACCCACGTTATGAATACTCGATTTTTTTTGCGCGGGTACCCTGAAAATGCTTGCATTTTCGGGGTGAATTGGCGCGGTTTTTTATCGAAAGCGGTATTGAACATCTTAATATAATCGTAAGATAAAAACAGCATAAAAAGACCGTGCAAACCTAAAGGCTTGCACGGTCTTTGTTTTGGTTATATTTGTTTGATGTTAAAAGCGTTTGATAAAAGCTGAGAAAGCGTATACACCTTTATTTCGCCGTTTTGTTTTAACACAATTCTAAAATCAGGGCCGCAAAACTCGCCATACGGCTACACCGATGTCTTTCAGTTATTTTTTAGCAAGCTGTACATAACAGGGCGAAACGCAAACACTTGCTACGCCTTTTTGAAAGACTGAAAAATTTGTTTAACGGTCAGAAGCAGATCTTTCATTTCGCTTGTTTTTATAAACAGCAAAAGGTTAATAACGTTTGGTACTATTATGCAAAGCACCGCCCTTACGATAAGGTTAACAAATATATTGGAAATATGCGGGTCGATAAAGGTTTTGGCAAGGTAGAAGGTTAAAAACACTTCGCCTGCCGCGGCGGCTAAATAAACAACATACCGATAATAATAAAACTTAAACTTTTTAAGATTTTGTATTACATATTTAAACACCAGATAGGGCTGCGACCAAAGGGGTATTATAAGCATGGTTGCAAAGTTGGCTATTATAAGCCCCTCAACACCAAGTATATTAATAAGAATTATGGATAAAACAATGTTTATTGCTGCTTCTAAAAGCGCAAGATAGCGGTCGGGACGAAACAGTCCGGCGGAGTCTTTTGCCATAAGAACCACCCTGCGGATACCCGAAATATAAATGTAGGCGCAAAGCAAAAATACGGTTGTATCGCCAAAAAGGCTTTCATCGCCTACCCACACCCTTATAAACGGCTGAACAATAACCGCAAAAGAGGTAGTAAAAAACGCCATTATTAAAAAGTTGGTAAAGTACAAAAGGTTAAACTTTTTATGGACAAATTTGCGATCGCTTGAAGCCGAAAGTTGACCGAAAGAGGCCGTAACGCCGTTAAAAATTTGGGCAAGCATCATATTAAGCGCGTTTACGATTATCATATAGTTACCGTATATGCCCGCCATTTTAACGTCCTTAAAGCCCGAAACTATCGCCGAACCCGAAGCCGTAACGCTAACTGCGCCAATGCGGTGCATAAGCATGGCGCCCATATTTTTATAAAGCGCTCTGCGCTCGGGCTTGGATATGGTTTCTTTAGATCTATCGGCGTAAATATCGGGGTATAACTGTCTGAATTTCCTGCCGATAAACAGGGCGCCTATAACACGGCAGACTATTTTTACCGTCGCGAAAATAATAAAACTTACAAAGCGGTCTATAGGTAGAATAGTCGGCAAATATAAAAGACACCCAACCTGCACCACCATAGAGCCTACCGAAATAAGCGCGTCATTGCGGCTTACTATGTAGTTTCGCTGGTCGGCAATAATAAGCGCTTTGCGGTTGGCGTAAAGGTAAGAGGCAACCGTATCGCCCGCGTAAAGCATAAACAGACATCCAAGATATACGGGATTAAACTCTTTAATCGCAATCCATGTAAGGCAGGCGAATACTACCGCGCCCGACATAAATACAAGCGAAATAATTTTATACGCCTGTTTATAAAAATTGAGTATCTTTTTAATTTCGATTTTATTCTCTTGCAAAATCGGATCGTAAAGCTTGTAAATCAGCCCGGTGCTAAGCCCCAGTTCAGCAAGCGATAAAAATGACAAAAAGTTCTTAAATACAGTATCTACGCCCGCAAGGTCGAGTTGCAGGGTTCTAACCAAAAATGAGCGCGTAACAAGGTTGGTTACCATCAAAATAATGTAACCGACCATACCGTAAATCGCATTTACAAGCGCTTTTTTACTTTTCAATATTTTTCTCCTTTTTCAAAATGCGGTAAAGCGAATTAAACGGCTTATCAAAGTGAGAATGATCGCCTACATCTGTAAGGGTTGTGACATACCCCAAATATAACCAGAACATAAATACCGAAAGGCGCGTCATATAAAGTATGGTGACCTCTGCCAGGCTGTTGACGGCAAGCATCATGAGAAACGCAAAAGACGCTGCGACAATATAGTAATTATCTTTTTCTATAAGCTTTAGGCAAAAAATTTTCTTTACAAGATTAATCAGCGAAGAAGCAAGGAAGAAAAATATAAGCACAGAACCCACTAAGCCAACGCCGGCAAGACTTTCGATAAACAGATTATGCAGGTGGCGAAGAGGGGCTTCCAAAACTTTAAACTGACCAAACGAGACGGGTCCCCAGCCGAATACAGGCTTTTGAAGAAACAGCTCTATTCCCTTTACCCAAATTTGCGGACGGCCTGTTAATGCGCCGTAATTTTCGGGTATGTTGCGCTCTATTGTAAAGTTTTTGATTGCGTCAAAATTACCTGCATTGCCGCCCTGGAAAAAATTTATCGTAGAATAATAAATACCGGGAACAAACGAAAGTAAAAATCTTAAAATATAAATGATGACATAAAGCAATGCAACAGATAAAAGCGCAAACAGCAATGCTTTAAATGTCGATTTAATTCTGTCAAGCTTTGCAAAACGGCTGCGCAGTTTTAAAAACAGATATATGGCGATAAACATCGCAAGTGATATGTACGCACCGCTTGCATTTTCAAGCACCATACAACAAAAATTAATAACAATGGAGTATATTAAAAGAAATTTTATCTTTTTATTTATGTGTCCGTTTAAGTATATTGTTGCCTCGTATTGAATTACCGCTATGGCTATAGCTATTGCGGTTATCATAAGCCCCGGATTACTGTATAGTCCGAATAGCCTGCCGCCTTCAGACCACCCGATAATATAATCGGCTCCTTCGGCATAATTATACCTATAACTGAACAAAACTACATACATTACAAAGCCGACGGTGGAAAAAATCGCGGTCATAATAAGAAATGTATTATTAAGACTGTACATCTCTTTTACGGTTGCTTTTGCGTTTGTTTGACGGTTAGGATATAAAAGTATTAATGCTATGGCGGTATAGCCGAAACTCATACAATTTAAATTCAAAAAATAAGAACGGTTTATAATAAGCGTAATCGCAAAAGAAATTAAAAACAGTACAAGCCAAATTGCGCGTTTTGACCGTAAAAATTCACGGTCAAACAAAGCGTCAGCTACACATAACAGCGCGCCTAACCCTACAATTATAAAGCCAAGTTTGCCAAAAATAAGATATTGCGGAGTAGCAAGTATTAGTAAACTTATAACGATAATAAGATGTTTGTAATAAAAGATAATTTTTGACAGCAAAGACGTTTGTTCCATATAACACCTATCCATTCATATGTCTACGCATGATTTTTGCGTATAAGACCGGAGATAAACACAGTAAAATATATAAAAACTTAAATTTGTTATCAAAATACTTTGATTTTAAAACAAATTTTTTACCGCTTCTGATTTTTGCGACGAGTACATTATAGTATTTATTTTTTTTAAAATCAACCGAAAATATGATTTTTTTAAAAAGCATAACATATGCGTAGTATATTCGGTAAGTGAACACGTTAAATAAAGCGGGATATTTTTCACACACCTTTTTACGGTTAAATTCAAAGGCGTCAACCATATTAAAATTCTTTTCGCTGAAAGATACATTTGTAATACTGTCTTGACGGTCTATAACATAATGATATACGGCTTTGCCGCTCATAAATATTTTGTCCGCTTTTAAAAATAGAGAGGGAACAATATATGCGTCCTCGTATGTTTTGCCCACTAAAAATTTAATATCTTCAAACAGTTCTTTTTTAAAAATCTTATTGCAAACCGACAGTGAGCTGACAGGGCCGTACAAAGCGTTTTCAAGCGCCTTTTCGGGTGAAAAAACCGACGGGGTAAAATCGGAAGAGGTTTTAGCGTTTCCGTTTTTAACCATTATCATGGTGCCGGTAGCTATCTGAGCGCCGCTGTTTACGGCATTTATATAAAGATATTCCAACATATCGGGTACTACATAATCGTCGCTGTCTATAAAACTTAAAAACTCACCTTGTGCCGCTTCTATTCCGGCATTTCTTGCATCGGACAGACCGCCGTTTTGCTTGTGAATTACTCTTACGCGACTATCGGTTTTTTCTAAACGGTCACATATTTCCCCGCTTGAATCCGAGGATCCGTCATTTACCAAAATTATTTCAATTTCTTTCAACGTTTGATTAACAACCGAATCGAAACATCTTTGCAGATACTTTTCAACATTATACACCGGTATTATAACGCTAACCTTAGTCATTGAATTCCCCCAAGTATTTATCTGCCATGGCGCTGGCAATATCGTAGTCGCCCATTGTGGTAATTTTAAAATTAGAGGCGTCGCCGGAAATGAGCGCAACCGGTAAATTGTTAAAGGTAAATATTTTGCAGGCGTCGGTCAGCGACAATTTTTGTTCTTGCGTAAGCCCTGCAATTAATCCTTTAAGCTTTACAAAATTAAAGGTTTGCGGGCATTGGCCTAAGAAAATCTCGCTGCGGTCGGGCATTGAGTAAATAAAATCGCCGTCTTTTGAAATAACGATGGTATCGGTAGCGGGGGTAACGGTGTTGCAGGCGCCTACCTCTTTAGCCTTTTTAATACTTAAATTAAGCATATCGACCGTAACAAAAGGGCGGACCGAATCGTGGGTAACAAAAATATCGTCGGACGTTACGGTGTACCTTTTTTCGATTTCATCCATTATTGCGACGAGGGTTGAAAGACGGTCGCAGCCGCCCTCACAAACAATAATTACTTTATCGGTGTTGGGAAGATACTCTTTTATCTCATCTTCAGCGTGCTGTATATAATCTGCATGGCAACCGATTACAATAACGTCGACGTCGCTTTTAAGCATCTTTTTGGTCGTTTCGATAAAAATGGGAGTACCGCCAATTTTAAGAAATTGTTTTGGGACGGTGGCGTTTAAGCGCGATCCGCTGCCCCCCGCCAAAATTCCGGCATAAATCATATTTTGTCTCCTTACAGCCAATAGGCCTTAAAACTGTGATGCGAAACCTGTTTGTCTTTGGGCGGCAATTTCATATAATCGCCGTAAAGCGAAGTAAGATACTTATCGTATTTTTCAAATATTTCAAACCGTGTATCTTCAAATTTGTGGGGTACGGTATTCTCAAATACATCGGCGGGTAAGATTTCGCGGCGGGCGTACATACCAAGAAGACAAGCCCTTTTAGATGGTACGTTGTCTTTATAAGCCGTAATAGCGTAAGATATTTTTTGCGCTATTTTGTGTTTATTAAAACAGACCGCGCCGATTTTAAAAAGAATCAGCATAAGATTTCTAATAACCGAACGCGAACGCGATATTTTTATCATTTTAACGTCGTGAATATCGCGCAGTTTACGAATTTTTTTGTAAAAAGATTCGATTTCGCCGTCGTCATTCGGTAGATTGTCTACCGGGAAAATATCGATATTTATGCCGAAATCTCTGCCCGAAAATGCGCTGCTGTTTTCTTGTAATACGGTTTTTATATTAGCAATTTTTGCGTATGGCAAGCAATAATAATCGCAGTTTTGCGGGGTAAAAACCTTGTAGTCACTTTTACTGTTATTAAAAATTTCGAGCATTTTATCGTAGTCGCCGCGCAGCATAATAACGTCGATATCGTCATCCCAGGGAATATAACCGTCATGGCGAACCGCACCTATGAGCGAGCCGCCCGCGAGGGAGTACTTAAGGCCGTTGTTTTTGCAAAACGAGTCGAAATATTTCATTATGTCCAGTTGTATTTGTTTAAGCTCGGACAGGTTTATTTCACGCATTCAAAATCTCCTTGTACAACTCGAAGTATTTCTCAAAGCAAACCGATTTATCAAAATTACTCGCGATTTTTGCGATTTTTTCGGTGTTTTTCGGCATGTTAAGGGCGCTTATTACGGCGTCAATGTCGCCGCAAGGCACTACCGCGCCGCAGTCGTTACTAACCGGTTCGCCGCTGCCGCCCGTGTCGTATGTAATAACTGGAGTTCCACAGCAAAGCGCTTCCAAATTGGTTGTAGGGTAGTTGTCTTCATAGGTGAGGTTTATATAAAAGTCCGCCGCGCTATAAACTAACGCAAGTTCTTTTTGATCGGACGTTCTTGTAATGCCGATAATGTTTTCGGGTAAAGATTTTTTCTGCTTATCGGAAAGCCCTACAAGCACTATTGCATAGTCATCGGTAAGTTTTTTTGCAAGGCTTATAAAGTCAGCAAGTCCCTTTCGTTCTTCCCAAACGCTGGCAACACCCAAAAGCATTTTTTTGTTCTCTATGCCAAGTCGGGTTTTAATGTTTGAATCGCAAGGCTTAAAAATGTCGGTATTTACGCCGTTATTTATAACATCGCAGCGGTACTTTGATAAAAAACTGTGAGAAACCTCGCCTTTAAGCCAGTTTGACGGCGTAACCAGGGTTAGGTTGTCCACATCGCAAAAGGTCGCTTTTTTTATAAGATAGTTATTGCGGCTGTTATCTTTGAAACTTTTAGGATATGAAGAAAGGTTAGGACAGTTGTTGCATCCACGTTGCCATTTAGTACATCCCGCCGCGTCGTAATATGCGCAATGGCCGGTAAAAGCCCAGCAGTCGTGTAAAGTCCAAACGACCGGCTTATTATACTCTTTCAAAAAATCGAAAAGCAGTTTTACGTTCAGATAATACCCGTGGATGTTGTGAAGATGTATAATATCGGGTTCAAACGCCTTTATTTGATCTATAAGGCGCAATGTGGTTTTTTTAGAATAAAAGCCCGATTTATCGGTAAAACGCGATAGTGCGCCGTGAAGACGAACGTCGATTTCGCAGCCGATTTTTACGCAGTCGATACCGTCAGGGGCGGCGCCTCTTCCAAAAGCGATGCGGCATTGTTCGCCGGCGGCGGCCAGTACGTTATAAATATCAACCGCGATTTTACCGGTCGAACCGTAACCGCAAACCGAATTTATTTGAAATACCTTCATTATTTTCTCCTGTCTGCAACGATCTAGTTTAGATAAACAAGCAAATCGCCGATAAACGTCTCACGGGTGAAATGGCTTTCAAAATACGCTCTGCCATTCTCCCCTGCGGTGTTTAGATTATCTTTATCTAATATAAATTTTCGCATTTTCGCAGCTAACGCCACGTCGAATTTATCTTTTAAGCGTCTTGCTTTTAATAAAGAGGTTAAACCGTAACCTCGTGTCCCCCGTCAATTAGCGCAGTGCATATATCGTTAATTCTGAAATTATCGGGAAAAAAGTGCTGAGAAACAACCAAAATGTTCAAGCAATATAACCTCTTATAATATATTTAATACATTTTAGCACATATTGTGCTGATTTTCAAGTGGATTACACTCCATAAGGAAAAAACGGGCGAAGCAAACTACTGCTTCGCCCTGAATATGGATACTCGATTTTCTTTTTCAGCACAGTTTCACCGCCTGCGGTGATAAGTAAGTGCGCCATTGCAATATGCATATTTCTTTGATATAATTTGAAATGGCATAATGAAGTCTTTCATATTAGTAGTTGGTTGCAGCACAATAATAAGAAAGGAAAACGTATTCAATGCGAAATTTGACTATTAAAAGAACTAAGAGCTTTGTGGGCTGTCTTGCAAAAGTAAAAGTTTATGTAGAAAATCCATCATCAGGTGATTTCACAATCAATAACACGCGTTGCAGCAAGCTTGGAGAACTGAAAAACGGAGAAGAAAAAACATTTCTGATCGAAGAGCACGCATTAAAGGTTTTTGTCATTGTGGATAAGCTCAGTAAAGATTACTGCAATGAGTTTTATCAGCTTTCCGACGGACAGGAGGATGTTTTTCTTACAGGTCAAAACCGCTTCAATCCCGCTAACGGAAATGCGTTTCGATTTGACAATAACGAAGGCGACGCAGCTTCAATAAACCGTAAGCGCGGTACGCGAAAAGGATTGATTATTCTTATTCTTGCCGTTATTGTGGGGGCTGTTGTTGGTTTTTTAATTGCTAACAGTTTCTTCTCAAAAACCCCCAAGGAAAAAGTTTTTTCTTCCAACGGAATAAACATAACCCTTTCCGAAGAGTTTAATGAGACGACAGTCAAAAACTATACCGTTGCATATGATTCAAAAAAAGTAGCGGTATTTGCTTTAAAGGAGCCTTTCACGTTAGCTGACGGTTTTGAGAATAATACATTAGACCAGTACGCCGATTTGGTTATTCAAGCCAATGGCTTAAACTCTGCCCAAAAGAAAATCGACAACGGGCTGATTTGGTTTGAATATGATTTTGATAATCCCGAGAACAATAATACATATCGTTATTTCACCTATGTTTACAAAACAAATGATGCATTTTGGATAGTGCAATTTGCGACACTAAAATCAAATTCCGAAAAAGTCTTTCAAGAAATTGAAGAATGGGCAAAATCTGTAACATTTTCTAACTGAGCGAGGGCACTTCCAATCAGTCGGCATGGCGGCTTTCATCATCCGTTGGGTTTTTAAGAGCGACATTACAGAGGATAGAGCGGCGGAGTTACTCTCTGATATACTGCTCCAAATATAATAGTTTCAGCGGCGGGAGTGATCCCGCCGCTGTGCGTTATGTAGTACTTTTTTTGGTGGTACGCCCGTCTCGATCATCGCTTTCCATGCCGGGGATTCCTCGTTTTTTATTTATATACTACCCTATTTGATTATAATTGTTTTTCGGTCTTGAATATTCGTTTAATATGTACAAAAACTCAAGATGTCTTATATAACATATAATTTTCATATCTGATATCGTATCGTAAAGTATTATATGATCGTTTTCAACCTTTTCTAAAATGCCTTGTCTTTTTATTCTTTTTGTATTAAGCAAAAAATCGCATAAAACGTATTCACCCAAATGCTTATTCAAATATTCAGTAATTTCGCTATTGGTTTTCTCTTTTTTATTCTTTAACAATTTAATCACCCTTTTTTATAAAAACTATGAAAAAGGATAAAAAAATATTACAATATTTTTCCTTTGACATTTGTATAAAAATCTAATATAATATTAATATCGAACATTTGTTCTAAGGAAAAAATATGGATAGAATAATATTACACAGCGATTTAAATAATTTTTATGCCACGGTTGAATGCTTTGATTCTCCCCTATCTCACAATACACCACTTGCTGTTGCCGGAGATGCCGAAAAACGGCATGGTATTATTTTGGCTAAAAATACCGCCGCCAAAAACTTTGGTGTGAAAACCGGCGACACTGTATCTGAAGCAATAAAAAAATGCCAAAAATTAAAGCTTATTGAGCCTAATTTTGAGAAATATCTTTATTTTAGCAATAAAGTCCGAAAAATATATAAAGAGTATACCGATCTTGTAGAAAGCTTTGGACTTGATGAATGCTGGTTGGATATTACCGCAAATAATAAAGGTTTAAGATATGGATATAAGATGGCATCGGAAATTAAAAAGCGCATAAAATCCGAAATCGGGCTTACTGTATCGATAGGCGTATCGTATAATAAAGTATTTGCAAAATTAGGAAGCGATTATAAAAAGCCTGACGCCATTACAGTTGTTAGTAAAAACAACTATAAAAACATAATATACAACATGAGCGCCCAAGAACTTTTATATGTAGGAAAAGCCACAAAAAACAAACTTAACATAGCAGGATGCTATACCATAAAAGATCTTGCTTATATGCCGGACGACCTTTTAGCAAAATTGTTTGGCAAAAACGGACAGCTTATTAAAAAATTTGCTAATGGTTTGGACGATTCGCCAGTTATAGATTTTTGTGAAACAATACCTATAAAATCAATCGGGAACTCTACAACGGCTTATAAAGATCTTGAAAAATCAGACGATGTAAAAATTGTTATTTTATCGCTTTGCGAGTCTGTAGCTGCAAGGCTGAGGCGTCACAAAATGTTAGGCAACCTAATACAAATCAGTCTTAGAGATAACGAACTTAAAACTATAGAGCGACAATCTAAAGTATCCCCTACCAATATAACAACAGAAATTTTTAATGCCGCGTATTATCTTTATTTAAAAAACAAGCCAAATAAGCCGTTAAGAAGTATTGGTGTAAAAGCCGGTATGTTGACAGCGTCCGATTCGGCTGCAATAAAAAACATGAATCATAACCATGCTGTAGATTTTAACAGTCTTATTTTACTTGAAAATAATATTGATCTTTTAAGAAATCGTTTCGGATATTTTTCTGTCTGCCGAGCCATAATGCTTGAAGATACCGCTTTGTCGCGCTTAAACCCGAACAAAGATCACGTTGCACACCCGGAACCCTTTAGGAGGTAATATATTTGTATTTAAGAAAAATACCGATAAATCTAATCGCAAACTTTACTGAAAAAGGTATTGTTTATCCAATAACATTTTTATACGATGAAAAAGAATATAAAATAGAAAAAACACTTAATATAGAAGAAGCGATAAGCCGAAAATCCGGAGGTTTAGGAATAAGATACACCGTAAAAGTAAAAAACACAATAATATATTTATGGCTTATAAACTCGTGCTGGTATTTAGAGCAAAAAAATAACCCGTTGTGACAAATTCACAGCGGGTTAAAAATTATTGCGAAGAATTTTGCGATACGCTTGGTGTATTAGACGAGTTTGTACTATTTGGAGTATTATTGCTTGAAGTTGTAGAAGAAGTAGTAGTAGTATTTGAAGAAGTTTGCGACGATGAAGCCGGAACAGAAGACGCCGCAGAAGAAATATTGCTTGAAGTATTAGAAGAAGTAACAACCGATACTTCACCTAAAATACTTCCGCCATGAGAGGTGCAAACAGGTAAATAGCTGGTTTTGTAATATCCGGTTCCGCCGATAGGACAACTGTTTGTAGCAAGAAGACCTGTAGTGGCGCAAAACCGCCTGGTTGTAACGTATGTGCTTTCCGGGTAGGCTTTTTTGGGTAGATTTTTATGAATGCGGCCCATAATAGTGCCCCAAATTTTTATAGCGGCACCGCCGTTTGAAACTTTATACGGATTATCATATCCATACCAAACAGAAGCAACATAATAAGGTGTACCACCTACAAACCACTTATCATTATTGGTATCTGTAGTACCGGTTTTGCCAAATAGAGGCATATTTGTAACATATGATGCGGCTGAACGACCTGTACCCTGGCTGCCGTATACCGGTTTCTCCAAAAGCTTATTCATAATATAAGCTGTATCTTCACTCATGGCAACCGATGCTTGATTGTCGTACTCTAAAACAATAGCACCGTGCTGATCTGTAACTCGGGTATAAAAGGTGGGTTTATAATAATATCCCAGATTGCCAAAAGTAGCAAATGCAGCCGCCTCCTGCAGGGTTGTAATACCTTTATAACATCCGCCAAGGGCTAGTGAAGAATAGTTTAAATCTTTATTGTCGCCGGTTTCAAGCGTATTAAGTCCTAAATTTTTAGTTAGAAAATCGAACGAAGTTTGTAGGCTTAACTGTTGAACAAGCTGGGCAGGAATGGTATTTGCCGATCTTTCAAGCGCTTTATATATCGGCATATTACCGCCATAATATCCGTAGGAATTCGGCGGCCACTGTTTACCGTTGATTTTGCCGATCGGCTGATCTTTTAAATAGGTTGAGTAGGTTATTAAGTTGTTTTCAAGCGCCGGAGCATATGCACTCATAGGTTTAATGGTTGAGCCGGCGGGACGCGGAGACGATGTGGCTCGATTCAGTCCGCGGTTTGTGGTTTTTTCGCCTGAACCTCCACATATACCTACAACATGACCGGAATAATCCATGATTGTGATTGAGGACTGAGCCGTCTCCCCTTTTGAGTTCTTAGAAAAATAACTGCTTGTAGTATAAACTTTTTCTATCTCAGCCTGAATATCAGAATCCATTGTGCAATAAATTTTATAACCGCCGTTATAGAAATTTTTTGCAGCATATGTTTCGTCATAATTGTATTTTTCCACTAATCCTTCTACAACATTGTCAATAAGAGCATCAACAAAGTAATTGTTAACGTCTTTTTCTTTTAATATCGAAGAATCTGCAACAATTGTTACTTCTTCTGAAATCGCCTGATCGTACTGCTCTTTATCTATTTTATTAAGCTCAAGCATTTTATCTAAAACAAGTTTTCTTCTTGCTTTGTTATCTTCCGGATTTTTATCCGGTCTGTATTTTTCCGGATTTTTAACTATACCCGCAAGTGTGGCGCATTCGGCAATAGTCAATTCATCGGTGCTTTTATTAAAATAATAGTTAGAAGCAACCTCAACGCCGCAAATGCCGTTAGCAAACGAGGCGGTATTTAAATAGCACTCTAAAATAGTGTCTTTAGAATAATTGTTTTCAAGATATCGCGCACGCATTATTTCGCGTATTTTACGCATTGCGTTTTGCTTTTTGTCCCCGGTTAGGTTTTTGACCAACTGTTGAGTGATGGTAGAGCCGCCCTGGTTAGAAGAATATATATCGACAAACATGTTTGCAAAAGCAGAAAGTGTCCTCTTCCAGTCAACGCCGTTATGATCATAAAAGCGTTGATCCTCTATTGATACAAATGCATCACGAAGGTATTGGGGCATTTTCTCAAATGATACCCAAATTCTGTTTTCGGAACCATGCAAACGCTGGTACTCTACAAATTCACCGGTTTTTGAATTTTTAACATATATTGTGGTAGTAAAATCCAATTTTAAATCGTTTAAATTTTCTTGCACAACATCATCGACAAATCCAAAAACATAAATTGCAAAGCTAGCAATTAAAATGCTAAAAGTAATGGCAAATATTAAAAGAGCCGTTAAAAACCATTGCAGGCGATTTCTCTTCTTTTTGTGCCTTGCTTTTTTGCGATTTTTATTAAAAGGTAAATTACTAAAAAAGCCTTTTTCATCTTTTGCTTGCTCTTTAGTATTACGGCTTGAGTCGGCAAAACTATTTAAATCCAGCTGATTATCTGATGAACTAAATAAATCAATATCATCAGCAGAGTTTAAATCATTTTCGCTTTCAAAAAAAGGACTTTTATAATCGTCACTCATTTTTTAATGTTTCCTCCAAAATATACTCTGCAATATTTTTGTACTTTATATTATAACATATAAAAAATAAAAAGCGAGTTACAATTTTTTAACTATTAAAATCTGGTTATAATAGTTTAAAAAGGAGTGTGCTCTGTTGAAAAAATTTTTACTGTTTATCATAATAATTATTGCCATATTGTTTGTAGTTTTATCCATAAGTAAGTCGCAAGGAAGCGTTGAAAAAACCTACTATACACTAAAGCCATACAATGATTCTGCAGCGATTTTTAAAAACGATTCGAATGCACCAATCGAATTATTAAACATTAACCTAAATAATATTCCCTATTTGGAACGTGAAGAAATAGAAAAAGGTATTGTCTCTGAAAATTTAGAATATTTAATGAAACTTGCTGAAGATTACGAAGGATAAAATTATTGAAATTGCAAAAAGAATCTGTTATAATGTAGAAAAATAACAGAGGTAATTGATATGGCTGGATTTCGAAGAAGTTTAATGGGCTTTAATCGCGATGACGTTTTAAACTACATTTCTGCATCTGACAAAAAGACAAAATTGCAGATTGATTCGCTTAATAATGAAATCAAAGAACTTAAAAACGAATTGCTTGAATCTAAAAAAACCATTGAAAAATATAAAAGCAAAGAAGACGAAATTGAAAGAATTTCAAAAGGGATCGGCACGCTATATATGATGGCAAAAAGCAATGCCGAAGCAATGTTGTCTGCTGCAAAATCTTCCATGGAAACTTCAAAAGCCGAAGTGCAAAAGAATTTAAATCTATTGGAAGACACTAAACAAAACATTTTCGATGTTAAAGAGAAAATAAATAGTCTTAATGACGATTTTCAGTCTGAAAGTGAAAAAATTGCCCTGTCATTGGAATCCGCAAAATCAAATATTGAAGAAAATAATAATAAGGCGGACAATGCTAAAAACGTCTTGACAAATGCAATAAATGAAATAAAATAAAAAATAACCGTAGTATATGCTACGGTTATTATATTACCAGTCCTCCGTTTGCGGATAGAACCTGTCCTGTTATAAAGCTCGAAGCATCACTGGCCAAGTAATAAATAGCACTTGCTATTTCTGCCGCAGAGCCAAGCCGTCCCAGTGGCGTTTCATCAGTAAGTACGGACATTGCTTCAAGTGTTAAATTTCTGTTCATATCGGTTTCAATAACGCCGGGTGCCACACAGTTTACACGAATATTTGAGGGACCTAATTCTTTAGCAAGCGCTTTAGTAAAGCCAATTATTCCTGCTTTCGCCGCAGAATAGTGGGACTCCATAGAAGAGCCTACAATCCCCCACATTGAAGACACATTTACAATGCTGCCGCTGTGGTGTCTAATCATATTTGACACAACTGCTCGCGTGCAGTTAAATACACCGCCGAGATTAACAGATATCATCCTGTTCCAATCATCATCGGTTATATCTTGTACTTGTTTATATTGCGCAATGCCTGCATTATTAACAAGTACATCTATTGTATCAAAGGCATATTCTGTTTGACGTACCATGTTCAACACTTCGTTTGGGTAGCTTACATCTGCGCCGACACATAAGCATCTTCCGCCTGCATCAACAATAGATTGTTTTAGTGCAACAGCGTCGCGTTCAGAATTGTTATAGTTTATAACAACATTATACCCTTTTTCAGCAAACAACATTGCTGTTGCTCGGCCAATTCCTCTTGAAGCACCTGTAATTAAAACTGTCTTACTCACCACAGCACCTCCCTTTTTGAATATTTTACATTATCTCAACACTTTTTTCAAGTTAGAAATATACATAAATTTTGGAGAATATTTATGATAGATATCAGAACCTTAGTAAGTAGTATTATTTTGTTTACAGCCTTAGCAATTCCCGGCTATATTTTAGGCAGAAAAAATCTTGTTAACGGCAGTGAATCCGTGGGATTAAGCAACATCCTTACTATGGTTGCAATACCGGGATTAGTTTTGTCAAAATTATTAGAAACGAACATAATAAAGCTTGGTCTTATTAATCTTTTTGCGTGCGTGGTTGTACCGGTAATTTCGACGTCTGTTCTTGGTATAATAACAAAAGTAGTTTTTAAAAATAAATACGGAGCAAATGTTAAAAGAATATGCTCGATATTTCAAAACGGCGGATTTTTGTGCATACCTCTTGCACAAATGACATTTCCTGATAATCCTGAAATCGTAGCTTATGTCTCAATAACAAATATTTTCGGTGTTTTTTTAATGCTTACATACGGTGAATATCTATTAAGCGGCGATTTAAGCGACGTAAAGCCTTTAAAAATACTTAAAAAGCCAATTTTTTGGGCGATTGTAATTGGTTCAATACTTTCTGCTTTTGAAATTAATATTCCGATATTGGTAAAATTCAGCGGATATATTGCAGATCTTACAACGCCGTTAGCGATGATTGTTTTAGGCATACAATTATCCAATTTTAAAATTGTTAAAATTTTTACCGAAAAAAGCGTGTATTCGGTTTCTTTTATTCAATTAATACTAACACCTGTTTTTACATTTATTCTCTTAAAACTGCTTCAACCCTTTGTAAGCGCAAATTTCATTGTTGGTGCTTTTCTGCTTTCGGCAGTGCCTACCGCATCGGCAATACCGGCAATGGCAAGCGCCGCAAATGCAGATGCTAACTTAGCGGCTAAAATTACACTGGGCTGCACGCTGTTTTTTACCGTTACTATGCCGTTTATGTCTATAATGTTTGACTGGATATTTTAAAAGAGAGCGTTTATTCGCTCTCTTTATTTGTTGTTTTAATTTGTTTGCCTGCATGATCAATAATATAATTATCTTTATAAATTAAATCTGCAATTTTTGCGAATGAATAACCTTCGCTTTTAAGCTTCTCAATAATGCGTGGCAGTGCTTCGGGTGTATTTACTGCCGCGTTGTGGAATAGAATAATAGAGCCGGGCTTTACTTTTTTCATAACATCATTATAAATGTTTTCTGCCGTATGTCCGTCCATCCAGTCCTTAGAGTCAACATCCCACTGTATTGTATACATATTTTGCTCGGTTAAAGTTTCAATCACATTATTATTATAATCACCATAAGGAGCTCTAAATAAAGTCGGAGCCATTCCGGTTACTGATTGAATTTTATCGTTGCAGTCTGATACCTCTTTAATAATTGTTTCTTTACTGCATTTTGTCATATGAGGATGAGTACTTGAATGGTTGCCTATATCATGGCCTGCATCATACAAAGCTTTTACAGACTCAGGATATTTTTCCACCCAGCCGCCAACCACAAAAAATGTGGCTTTTATATCGTATTTATCCAGGATCTCTATCAACTCTTCAGTGTCTTCATTTCCCCATGCCGCATCAAAAGATAATGCAACCTTTTTCTCTTCTGTATCTACACAGTAAATCGGCAGTTTTTTTGATGATTTTGCCATAGCGGAAATTGAAAAAACAGAGAATACTGCAACAGATAATATAAGACTTACAGCAACTACAATGTGTCGTTTGGTTATAATTATATATCGCATAAAAACACCCCCGCAATAATGATAAATTATATGCGAGGATGTTTGTTTTTATGATGAACTATTTTTTTATGAACAATTTAATTCTGCATTTAAAAAACTTTATGTGAACATATCCGATTTCACAAAAAATATCTCTCAGCAGAAGCATTGACTTAGAAATCACATCAGAAAATTTCTTACATGTAGATAGAAATACATCGGTCTGCGTAAAGTTCTAAATTATCAACAGGAAAAATAATCTCAAATTTGTCATTAAAGTTCGATAACAAATATTCTGCAACATATTTAGGACTATCTGCATAAACCCTATCGAGGTTGTTCATCACAATAATTCGATTATTTACTACCGGAAATGCTCTTAACGGATATAGAATTATCCTCATGATTACTTTTTTAAAAAAAGGACCTTTTTGGCCCTTTAATTAAAACATTGCTTTCAATTTGTATGCGGCTTTGTAAATGTCGCCACCGCCCATTGAAATTATAATATCTCCGTCTGATTTTGTATTAAATAAAAATTCCGCCGCTTCATCAAAATTTTGAACGCAAACTGCGTTTTTTAAACCCTTTGCAATATCTTGTGAAGAAATTCCTGTTTTGTTAGTTTCACGTGAGCCCATAATAGGCGTAAGCACTACCCTATCTGCTATAGATAAAGCTCTGATAAAATCATCAAGAAGCATTTCTGTACGTGAAAAAGTAAATGGTTGAAATAATACAGTTAAACGATTGTGCTTTAAGTTTTTTGCTGCCGTTAATGTTGCGGCAATTTCGGTCGGATGGTGAGCGTAATCGTCTATAAGCAAAATCTTACCGTCATCGTAAAGTTTTTCAAATCTTCTTCCTGCTCCGGAAAATGTTGAAATCGCTTTGTGAATCGTCTTTAAATCAACACCAAGATAGTTACATACGCTGAAAGCGGCAAGTGCATTGTAAATATTATGCCGGCCCGGAATGGCAAGCTCTATATCGCCGATTTTTTCAGAGTTTTTAAATACGTCAAATATAAAACCAACCTCGGTGCTTTTAATGTTTTTAGGATAAAAATCATTTTCTTCATTAAAACCGAAAGATATCTTTTTCCCGGAAAAATCTTTTACAGCTTTAGCAGATAATTCATCATCGCCATTAAAAAATGTGATTTTCGACATTCCGACAAACTTTTTAAACGAAGCAATCAAATTATCCATGGTTTTAAAGTAATCAAGATGATCGTTATCAATATTTAAAAGGACAGAAATATCCGGAGAAAGCTGTAAAAAGGTATCAACAAATTCGCAGCTCTCACATACCATAATATCGCTATCGCCTGCTCTGCCGTTTGCGCCGATTAAAGGAAGTTTTCCTCCGATTACAGCAGTGGGATCCATACCGGCAATGCACAAAATTTGAGTAATCATGCTTGTTACGGTGGTTTTGCCGTGAGTTCCGCAAACACCGATAACGTTATCAAACTGCCGTGTAATAATCCCCAAAAGAACAGATCGTTCCATTGTTGGAATAGATGCTTTTTTTGCGGCAACCAGTTCCGGATTATCATTTGATATTGCAGCAGAATACACAACAAGTTCGGCTCCTTGTACGTTTTCGGCTTTGTGGCCGATTGATACAGGTATACCAAGCGCAATAACTCTTTTTAGAGGATCACTTTCATTGTTATCCGATCCTGACAAAATGTACCCTTTAGAATGCAGGATTTCAGCAAGAGGACACATACCGGATCCGCCTATGCCAATCATATGAATTTTTTTTACTGACTTTAAGATATCGTCGCATTCCCTATGTAGTTTCATATAACACCTCAAAGAAAATAAACAAATCTATTATCATTATTATAAACTTTTATTGATAAAAATCAACATAATTTTAAAAGTTGTTTCACTTTTCACCTCACAAAACATAATATGGTGTGTAAGCATTTACTGCTACTTTTTTATGGAGGTCTTTAAATGTATAAAGAAAAAATTCTGGTTGTCGGCGGTGACTCAAGACAAATTGAGTTATTTAAAATACTTCAAAAAAACGGGTATGAAACATATAAATTTGCTTTGCCGGGAGACGAAGATTTACCGGATATAGCGGATATTATAGTTTTGCCTTTGCCTTCATTTAACGCTGAAAACCAAATAAATACCCCTTTATCGAATAAAAGCATTAATATAAAGGACCTTTATACAGTCATAACATCTAATACAAAAATATTTGGCGGAAATATTCCGGAAAATATAGATTTTAAAAATGCGGCTTTAGTATACGATTACAACAAAGACGAAGCTTTAACAATATTAAATGCTGCACTTACAGCCGAAGCCGCAATTTCCATTGCCATCGGTGAATCAAAAGGCTCGTTATTTAATTCAAAATGCCTTGTTACCGGATATGGCAGAATAGGCAAAATTTTATCGAATTACTTAAAATCACTAAAGGCAAACGTGTTTGTTTGCGCAAGAAAAAAATCCGATTTTGCGCTAATAGAAACAAATGGACTGACTCCTTTAACCTACAGTGAATTAAATAATAAAATTTCTCAATTTAATTATGCTTTCAATACGGTACCAAGCTTAGTGTTTAACTCAGATTTATTAAATAATGTAAACCCCGAAATTTTGATTATAGATTTAGCATCAAAACCCGGCGGTATCGATTATATTGAAGCAAATCACAATAACATTAAAGCGATTCATGCCTTGTCGCTTCCAGGAAAATTTTCGCCAAAGAAATCAGCTGAATTAATAGCAAAAACGATAATCCCGCTTTTCTAAGGAGGAAAATAATGAAAGAAATTAAAATGGGATACGCCGTGTGCGGATCCTTTTGCACAATGAAAAAGTCGTTGAACGCACTAAATGAATTATCAAAAAACTATGAAATTACTCCGATAATTTCTGAAATAGTAAACCGTGCCGATACAAGATTCGGAACTGCCAAAGACACAAAAGAAGCAATAAAAAACGCTACAAACAAAGATATTATTGACAGCATAGAAAAAGCCGAACCTATAGGCCCAAAAGCTTTATTCGATATCCTGGTTGTGGCCCCATGCACCGGAAACACTCTGGCAAAAATTGCTGACGGTATTACCGATAGCACTGTTTCAATGGCAGTAAAAGCGCATTTAAGAAACAATAAACCGTTAGTTTTAGCTATTGCAACAAACGATGCCCTTGGAACTTCTGCACGCAGCATAGCAAAATTATTAAATACTAAAAATGTCTATTTTGTTCCCTTTGGCCAAGACGATCCGATAAACAAAACTAAATCTTTAGTTTCACATTTTGATTTAATAGATGACACAATAAAAAAAGCGCTTTTAGGTGAACAAATTCAACCAATTATAAAATAAGCGGCATTCATTGCCGCTTTTATTTATTATATTATAAAAAATACTTGCAAAACAAATATACTTGTGATAGAATAAAAAAGCTGCATTATGCGGCAAAATACACACGCGAGCTTAGTTAATGGCCGGTATTTTTAATTCCCATTAACATGTTCGTGGAGGAATAACCGGAGGTTAAAAAAATATGTCAGTAGTATCTATGAAACAATTGTTGGAGGCTGGTGTCCATTTTGGTCATCAAACAAGACGATGGAATCCAAAAATGGCCGAGTATATTTTTACCGAAAGAAACGGTATTTATATTATCGACCTTCAAAAAACCGTTAAAAAACTCAACGAGGCTTATTTGTTTGTTCGCGATATCGCGGCTGACGGCGGCGACATTCTATTTGTCGGCACTAAAAAACAAGCTCAAGATGCCATTAAAGAAGAAGCTGAAAAGTGCTCTATGCCATATGTAAATGCCAGATGGCTCGGCGGTATGCTTACAAACTTCAGAACTATTCGTCGCAGAATTGACAGATTAAATCAGCTTCGCAAAATGGCCGAAGACGGCACTTTTGATCTTTTACCTAAAAAAGAAGTTATTAAATTAAATCTTGAAATTGAAAAGCTCGAAAAATTCTTAGGCGGCATTCAAAATATGGATAAAATTCCGGCCGCTATGTTTATTGTTGATCCAAGAAAAGAAAGAATTGCAGTTAAAGAAGCTAAAAAGCTTGGTATTCCGATTGTCGCTATAGTTGACACAAACTGTGATCCTGACGAAATCGATGCTGTTATCCCCGGAAACGATGATGCGATTCGTGCGGTAAAACTTATTGCCGGCGCTATGGCACAAGCGGTTATCGAAGGCCGCCAGGGCGAACAAACATCTTTAACTGAAGAAGCCGCTGAAGAACCGGCAGCAGAAGTAACAGAGAATGAAGAAGTAGCTGCCGAAGCAGTTAATGAAGCTGAAGAAAAACCCGCTAAAAAACCAGCCGCTAAAAAAAGAGCACCTAAGAAAGTCGAGGCAGAGCCGGCACAAGAAGAAGCTACCAGCGAACCCGCAGAAGACTCTGCCGCTGAATAATTTTAAGGAGATAATAATATGTCATTTACTGCTAAAGACGTACAAGCATTAAGAGAAAAAACCGGCTGCGGTATGATGGACTGTAAAAAAGCCTTAACCGAAACAAACGGTGATATGGACGCCGCTATCGATTTTTTACGTGAAAAAGGGCTTGCTCAACAAGCAAAAAAAGCCAGCAGAATTGCCGCCGAAGGTTTAGTATTAGCTAAAGTATACGGCAATGTAGGCGTCGTAGTTGAACTTAACGCCGAAACAGACTTTGTTGCAAATTCTGACGCTTTTAAAGAACTTACAGAAAAAGTTGCCGAAGTTGTTGCAAATGAAAATCCGAAAGATGTTGACAGCCTTCTTTCTTGCATTAAAGACGGTAAAACTGTCGCAGATTTAATTCAAGAAGTATTCTTAGCTGTTAGAGAAAATATTAAAGTTCGTCGTTTTGAAAGATATGAAGGAACGGTTGCCACGTATGTGCATGCCGGCGGTAAAATCGGCGTTATGGTTAAATTTAATACTGATGCTGATCAAAACAACAGCAAATTTATCGAGATGTCAAAAGATGTTGCTATGCAAATTGCCGCTGTAAATCCTTCCTATCTTGATAAAGACAGAGTACCTGAAGACGTACTGGCAAAAGAAAAAGAGATACTTATCAGCCAAATGAAAGAAGATCCTAAAATGGCTAATAAACCCGAAGCTGTTCTTGGAAAGATAGTTGAAGGTAAAATCAATAAGTTTTATTCGGAATCATGCTTATTGCAGCAAGCCTTTGTTAAGGATGACAGCATAACGGTTGAAAAATATGTTGATGCCGTTGCAAAAGAAATCGGCGCAAACATTTCGATAGATAAATTTGTTCGTTTCGAAAAAGGCGAAGGAATTGAAAAAAGAAAAGATAATTTTGCAGACGAAGTTGCCGGCATGATTAAATAATTTAAGGGTCTACTTAGTAGACCCTTTTTTTGACTCAATTTTAATCATTTTATTAAATATACAGGTATATTTCGGCGTTACCTGCCTGTCCTCGTGGAGCGAACCGAAATACCAATGTTTAAATTCACAATTAGAAGCAACCTCTTCAAAAAAGCCGTTAAGCTTATTAATATGGTCGCTCTCGCCTTTGCGTAAAAGCATGGCGCTTTTTACGCGCGATGGAGGCTCGTGGGTTAAAATATAGTCTATCTTGCAGTCCTCTTCATCAAGGCGTGTTGCCCCTAGAGCCATTTCATCGGGCGTTGGAAGTTCAGCGCGCCACCAGTTAGATCTTTCGCTTTTAACTTCTTTGTCGTCGCTTTCTCCCCCGCCGAAAACAAAAAAGCTGTTGCCATCAATATTAAATACTTCTCCACGCATTAAATGGAAAAGATGGTCCCCTATTCTATGCACTTTGCCGCCCTTCCAGTAGGTTACTCGGCACTTGTTTAGCAAATCAAAATTTTCATGTGTGCCATCAATAAAACAAACATTGAATTTTCTGGTGCTTAGAAATTTTACTGCGGATTTTTCGCGGTCGGAATCAGACCATAAAAAACCAAAATCGCCTAAAACAATCAGGGTATCGCCGGGTTTTAACTTGCGCCATTCCCTATCATATAAACGAGATTCATCACCGTGCATATCGCCTGTCAAATAAATCATGTGCAAACTCCAAATAAATACTTTAAATTAATATATAATCATGATATAATATCTAAGTAATATTATATATTATTCTCGGGGAAAATAAAAGACATGAAAAAAACTTTTTTTTGTTTAATTTTAATAGTATCAATAATTTTTACCTCAGTATCAGCATCTGCCTATACGCCTACATCATTTGATATAACGGCAGAAAGTGCAATTATGGTAAGTCTTGATACAGGAGAAGTTGTATTTTCTAAAGATGCAGATGTTCGCCGTTATCCGGCATCGCTTACTAAAATTATGACTGCTCTAATCATGCTGGAACATATAGAAAACTTGGATAGTGAAATTATTACAGTAACCGACTATGATGTAAACAGCCTCTTAGGTACTGACAGCAGTATAGGAGGACTTAAAATCGGTGAGCAATTAACCGCAAGACAGATGCTTTATTATTTACTAATGATTTCTGCAAACGACGGTGCCCTTGCAATTGCTGAGCATGTAGGCGGCAGCATAGAAAATTTTGTCGAAATGATGAATGCTAAAGCAAAAGAGCTTGGCATGAACGGCACACATTATGTTAATCCGCATGGGCTGCATGATGACAACCATTATACTACTTGTTATGACATGCAGTTACTCACCAAAGAAGCTTTAAAGTACGATGCTTTTGTTGAAGTAGTAAAAACCACCAGATATAAAATGCCGGCAACTAACTTAAGCAAAGAAAAATTATTTGTTACTACTAATATGCTTCAAGATCCGGCAACCGCATATTATTACAAATATGCTCAAGGCGTAAAAACAGGTTATACCGACCATGCGGGAAGATGCCTTGTATCGACCGCTAAATGTGACGGATATTCATATTTATTAGTATTGATGAAATGCCCCGTTGTGGTAAACGGCAAAAGAGTAAGATACGAATTTTCTGAGTCGAAAAAGTTATATGAATGGATATTTGATAATTTCGAATACAAATCTATATATGATTCAACAAGCATTTTAGGCGAAGCCTCAGTAGATTTATCATTCGAAAGCGATCATGTATCGGTTGTTCCAAAAGTATCTCTTTCTTCTATTTTACCAAAAAAAGCCGACCTTTCAACAGTAAAAGTACAGTTAAAGTTAAGCAAAGAAAAATTTAATGCACCTATTAAAAAAGGTGACGATTTAGGTGTGGCTGAAATAAGCTATGCAGGCGAAACAATCGGAACAATTGAGGTTGTTGCCGGAGACAGCGTCAACGGAAGCTTTGTATTGCTTATTTTCCATTATATTGTATTAGGTTTAAAAAGCACCGCTTTTAAATTTATTTTAGGATTTTTAGCTTTAGTTGTTTTTATATTTATTATGTATACTGTAATAATAAACAGAAATCGTAAAAAAAGAAGAAGAACAAGATATAAATAAAAAAATAACGCCCCTATTTTGGGGCGTTTTTAAATTTATTTATTTATTTAAGCTTAAAAAGTTTGCTACAACAATTAATACAAAAAAGGCTATTGCAATATATTTGGTCCAACGTCCTAAAAAAGCATCAACTGTACGAGCCTTATTTTTTGATAAAAACGTATCAGCACCACCGGAAATTGCTCCGCTTATACCTTGACGATGGCCTTCTTGTAAAAGAATTATAACTATTATAACAATTGAAAGCAATAACACAAGAGCTCCAACAATAATTTCAGCAATTTGCATGATAATCCTCCAATATTTTAAGTAGGTACTATTTTAACACATAATTATTTAAATTTCAAGTGTTTTATACAGGATGTACGGCAGATTTTTCATCGGCGTGTTTTCCATCAACGCCAAATAGCCTGTTATTGCGCTCTGTAAAGAATTTTACTGCGACTTTATCAAATTGAGCATAAGATAAAACATCTTCATCTTGTATGGACCACTGCTTTACTTCGTCTTTTAATTTCTCAAGTTCTGGTTTTAAAAGGTCTGCCGGTCTGCACTCAATCGGTTCTTCATCACCTATAATCTGCTTTCTGAATTTTGGGTCAATGGCGCATGGAGTTTTGCCGTATTCACCACGAACTAAACCTTTAAATTCTTTGGTGGTCATTTTATAGCGTTCGCCGCCTATAACATTAAATACAGCCTGTGTTCCAACAATTTGAGACGACGGAGTAACAAGAGGCGGATATCCACAGTCAGCGCGAACTTTGGGAACTTCTGCTAAAACTTCGTTTAATTTATCCTCTTTGCCGGCCTGCTTTAATTGAGAGACTAAGTTAGAAAGCATTCCGCCCGGAACCTGATAAATAAGAGTTTTCGCATCAACGCCGAGCATTTTTGGATTTAAAAGACCATTTTCAATGTACTTCTCACGAAGAGTAGCAACATATTTTGTAATTTCATTTAAGGCTTCAAGATCAAGCCCTGTGTCGTAATCGGTTCCTTTAAATGCTGCAACCATAGATTCGGTTGCCGCATGCGAAGTACCAAGAGCAAGTGGGCTCATTGCAGTATCAACAACGTCAGCTCCGGCTTCAACAGCTTTCATTAAAACAATAGATGCGAGACCCGACGTATAGTGTGTGTGTACCTGAATCGGAATTTTAACCGACTTTTTAAGTTCTGTGACAAGCTCTGTTGCAGCTGAAGGCGTTAATAGACCGGCCATGTCTTTTATGCAAATAGAATCGGCACCCTCATTTTCAAGTACTTTTGCGTAATCGGAAAAATATTTGCTGTTAAAAACAGGACCCGTTGTGTAAGAAATCGCTGCCTGTAAGTGTGCACCCTCTTTTTTTGTCGCTTTAATTGCTGTTTTTAAATTGCGAACATCATTAAGTGCATCAAAAATTCTTATTATATCAATACCGTTTGCAACAGATTTTTGAACAAAATACTCAACAACATCATCAGCATAGTGACGGTATCCAAGCATATTTTGTCCTCTAAACAACATCTGTAATTTGGAATTTGGACAATTTTTTCTTATTGTTCTAAGTCTGTCCCACGGGTCTTCATTTAAAAATCGAAGACATGCATCAAAAGTAGCACCGCCCCAGCATTCCAAAGAATGAAATCCTATTTTATCCAAAAGCGGTAGCATTGGAAGCATTTCGTCAGTAGTCATCCTTGTCGCAATAAGCGATTGATGAGCATCACGAAGAACCGTCTCGGTTATACCAATTTTTTTAGCCATTGTTATACTCCTATTATTTAATAGTAGCGAGAGCTTTTCCTGATTCTACGCTTTCACCTTTGGTGCAGGTTATTGAAGTAATTATGCCGTCTTTAGGCGCTGTAATCTCATTTTCCATTTTCATTGCCTCTAAAATAAGTAAGACATCGCCTTTTTTAACCTGATCTCCGGCTTTTACATTAATTGAAAGAATAGTTCCGGGCATGGGGCAATTAATAGCCTCGCCTTCGCCGGAAGAAGCAGCATTTGCAGAAGCCGCCGGAGCAGCGGTTGTCTGAACAGCAGGTGCAGCCGCCTTATTTTCTACAACCGGTGCAGAAGTAGCAGCATTTGCAGACACTTCTTCTACAGATACATCGTATGATTTTCCGTTAACAGTAACTTTTAAATGTTTCATATTATTTCCCCCATAAGCCTAAAATGGCAAATTTGAATGTTTTTTATTTAAAGTATTAACCCGTTTTCCAGAGAGCATTGAAAGTGCAAAATTTAATTTTTCGCGCGCTTCTTCAAGAGCAAATACATCATTTACGTATCCAAAACCAGCGGCAATAAAAGGCGAACATTCATCATCCTCATATGATGCTTCCAGTTCTTTCCTGTTTGCGCCGGCTTTAAGTTCATCCTTTTTAAATAATTCTACGGCGCAAGAAGCAGTTAATGTGCCAATTTTAGCGCATGGCAAAGCATAAACAAAATCGTTAGAATCGCCGGAGCAAAAAGCAACAAATCCGGTGCCTATAGCGTATCCGGTAATTATCGAAATTTTAGGTGTTGTAGCTTCGGCGTATGCGTGTGCTAACGTGGCTACAGATTTAACATAACCGTATTTCTCATCTTCAAGTTTTCCCAGAAAGCCTTTACAGTTAACAAAAGAAATAACGGGAATTGAAAATGCATCGCAAAACCTTACCATTTTTGCAGCCTTTATAGCACCATCTGAAGATATAACAGCATTGTCACTATCGGTTGATATAATACCAACAGATCTGCCGTGAACTCTTGCAAATCCGGTAATAATATCATTAGCGTAACCACTAAAAGTAATCAATAAACTGCCACTATCAACTGAGCTTTTAATTATATTTAAAGCGGATCCGTTATCAACAAGCTCGTTAGATATTGAATCAAAAATCGGAGTTTGTTCAAGATTGTTTTGCGGCAAATAAGCCATTATGTTTTTAACAGTATCAAATGCCTCAGCGACATTATTAACGCAAAATGAGGCATTGCCATTATTATAAGCATTTTCACCGGAGCCGATAAATCCGCCGTTATCGCCTAAAATGTTTGGTGAATTTACATAAAACTCAGAATCCTTTAATACGATGGAAAAATCCGAAATTGACGCTAAAATGGCTGCAGAGCCTATGCAGGTACCGGCAATTACAGAAATTTGCGGAACAACACCCGACAATGAACTTGCAGCAGAAATTAGTTCGCCATATGCATTTAAAGCATCTATACTTTCGTCAATATGCGCGCCATTACTGTCAAAAACGGCAATAACAGGCATACCGTTATCGGCCGCTAAATCGTATATGCGTTTGATTTTTTTTGCCTGCATTCTGCCCATGGCACCGTATGACAAATTAATATCTTGATAATATGCATACGAAGGACAACCGCTAATATACCCAAAAGCTGTGTGAACCTCACACTCACCTTTAGAGCTTCGTTGAAATTTGTCTAAAACGGTAAAATTTCCGTCGTCAAAGAGCTTGTCAAAGTTATTAACAGCGCCGGAATTAATAAGTGCGGATGTTTCATTTTCAAGCCTTGTCAAAGCGTCACTACAGTTCATGTTAAATCTCCTTTAGGCTTATTTTTTCATAATATTATAACATTAAATTAAATAAAAAACAATACAATTAAAGCTATTTGTTACAATTTTCACAATTGCCCAAAAGTCCAAGCATTTTTAAAGTTTTATTAGATAAATCATCAATAAAACCTAACTTTTTAAGTTGTTCTATCGGTGCTGTATCAGTAAAATAAGCCTCTTCAATTAAATTTTCAGATGCAAAATGAAGTACCGATCTTACTAGCCCGTCCAGAAGCATTAAATCATTATCAGGATAACAATAAGCTAATTTTATACTTTTATCACAAACATAAAATAAGCAAAATCCAATAGGTTCATCGCCGGATTTTGCCAAAATCATTTGCGAATTATCGTTATATTTCAGTCCATATTTAGTAAAATATTCTCTAATCTCATCATTGTTAAGGCTTTTCTTAATTTCAATCATCTTTTTCATCCTTTTTTGCAATACTAACATTGCTTAAATGTTTTAATTCTTTTTCATTTAATTCGCGCCATTTGCCTTGTGGAAGCATTCCCAGTTTTACGCCGGCAATTTCGGTGCGCTTAAGTCTTATAACCGTAAGCCCGCAAGCATCGCACATTTTGCGAATTTCACGATTTTTTCCTTCATAAAGAACAAAGCTTAATACTGTTCTATCATCGAATTTATCAATAATATTTACATCGCAGGGAGCAGTTTTTTCTCCGTCGATTACGACTCCGGACGAAAGCTTAACCAATATATCCTCGCTTACCTTTTCACGAACAGTTACTCTGTACACTTTTGACACATGCCTGCTTGGGTGTGTTAATTTATTGGCAAATTCACCGTCATTTGTCATAAAAAGAAGACCCTCTGAGTTTTTGTCAAGTCTTCCAACAGGAAATAGCCTGGTGCCTGCGTCTTGAACCAAATCTTTAACGCATTTTCTGTTTGCTTCATCACTTAATGTAGTAACAAAGCCACGGGGCTTATGGAGCATTATGTACATATGATTTGTTGCAGGCTTTACGCGCTTATTAGCATACATTACTTTATCTCTGTATGGGTCGATTTTATCACCTATTTTTGCAGGCTTGCCGTTTACTTTAACGCGGCCGTTTAAAATCAGTTCTTCGGCTTTTCTCCGCGAACAAACACCGCATTGAGATAAAAATTTTTGCAATCTTACTAATTCTTTACTCATAATAATCCTTTATATTAAAATTAGTTTTAAACAGGAAAAAAACTTTGATAAAAAGCTTGAATCGTCAATATTCACATCGTTTGATATGGTTACAGGATATTTAGCTAAAACATCCTTTTTATAATAATAAATAATTTCACCAACATGTGTCCCCTTTTTAACCGGCGCATAGGAGAATCTCTTTACCTTATATTCATAAGATAATAAATCCTTCTCCCCTTTATAAAGCGACAATTTAAAACTTGGAATTTCAAGACCTGCACGATCGCATTCTCCGCCAATTATTGGGATAGATTTATCGATTTTTGACAAATCAATTTCATAATTATAAAGATGATTTAAACCATAGTTTAAAAGCTCGGAATGATCATTCCAATCATCCGTGTCATTTAAAGTTACAGCAATAACATACCTGCCCTGCCGTTTTGCGGCAGACACAAGGCACCTTCCGGATTTTTTGGTAAAACCGGTCTTTACACCTACGGCTCCGTCAAAAGCATTTAACAGCTTATTATGATTAGTAAGAGTTCTTCTGTAAGGTGGATTTCCATATTTAAGTACAGCGGATTTAGAAGATGCGGCTTTATAAAAATTTACATTCTGCATGGCAATGCGCGCTAATAATGCTAAGTCCCTGCAAGTCGTATAATGATTTTCATCGTCAAGCCCGGATGGGGTAACAAAATGAGTATTACTAAGCCCTAGTTCAAGCGCTTTTGCATTCATCATATCAGCAAATTTAGCAGGACTGCCTGCAAGTACATATGCTGTAACATTAGCGGCGTCATTGCCGGACGCTAAAAGCATACCGTATAGTAAATCATGATATGATACTTGGTCTCCCTCAAGAAGCCCCATAGACGAACCTTCAACTGTAACCATTTCTTTTGTAACCTTTACAGTTTTATTTGGTGTGTTTTGCAAGGCCAACAAATAGGCCGTCATTATTTTGGTAGTGCTTGCCATCGGAAGTTTAAGGTCTATATTATCACCGTCAATTATAGCACCGGTATCTGCATTGATTAAAATATATGCCTTAGCAGAAATAGATTTTACATTTATAGGATATAAAAAAACCGAAACAGCTATTATTGCAGCAATAATTTTTTTCATAAAAAACACCTCAATAAAAATATAAACACATGTTTAATTAATATTAAAATTGAGGCGATATGATACTTAATTACTCGGAAATTTCTATTTCTTTTTTAGATTTAAATAATGATTTTATCTTGTCAAAAAGCTCAGGCACCAAGGTGACTGCTTTTTCGGCAATACTATCACTCAAATTAATATTTAGAATTTTTACATCACCGTTTTTTACAGCTAAAAAACAAATAGGCACTACGCTGACGCCAGCTCCGCCGCCACCGCCGAATATTTTATTGTTGCTGCTTTTTGTTGACAAATCAACACCGCCGGAAGCAAGTCCGAATGTAACTTTAGATATAGGAATTACAGTTATTCCGGAGGTCTCAATAGGATTGCCGACAATTGTGTCAGCATCGACCATTGATTTGATTTCTTCAATTGCAGTTTCCATGATTTCGGAAATTTTATTATCTCTTTCAGCCATTTTTATCATCCCTTAATAAATATTTTTGCCTTTAATAATTTAAATAATATTTTAAATGCACCAAAAATTATCCTAATCGGCGTTACATGACATTTAAAACTAAAATTAATATCTAATATTTCGTGATCAAAATCGGAATTAATATTAATCTTCTGCTTTTGGACTGGAAAAATTGCGTTAATTGCTGCAACAAATGAGCACACAGCCGCGTTTATAACTCCGTAAAGTATACCGGTTTCTGCGGCATCGTTTTGACCGAATGTAATATCTAATTTTATAAATTCAATCTTTATTTTACCAAGCAAATTAAAAACTTCTAAAACAATAGTTTTAATAATTTTTAATACTTCAATTGCACTTTCTGCTATCCCCTGCTTTTTAAAAGTATCTTTTGAATCTTTTTTGCTTGCTTGTTTCTTGTTTTTTTCTTTGGGCTTTTTACCCTCATTATTTTGATAGTCCGACAAAGGCAGGTTGATTTTAATGAATAAGTATTTAATTAAAACAGAGCCGCCATTGTGATATTCTAATGAAAATGCCACAGGAAAAAGCAACAAGCAGATAATAAGTAAAAAAAACGATAAAATTACTATTAATGCAACCATAATTATTCATCTTCATCGATATTTTCGCTTGGAAGCGCTTCGCTTATTACAAGCTGTTCTGCCTGCTCGGCTAAATCCTTAGGTAGTGGCGGCAAATCTTTTAAATCGGAAAGAGAAAAGCAACGCAAAAATGTTTCAGTTGTGCCATAAACAAGCGGTCTTCCCGGAAGCTCCAGCCTACCTTTTTCTTCGATGAGATTTTTTTCAACAAGATTTGAAATTACACCGGTGCAATCAACACCTCTTACTTGCTCGATAAATGCTTTTGTAATTGGCTGATTATAAGCAACAACAGCAAGCACCTCAAAGGCCGCCGATGAAAGCGGAGCTTTTCGCTTTATATCAAACATTTTTTTAATATTTTCTGAGTATTTTTCGTCAGTGCACATTTGATAAGTATTGGCAAGCTTTAACACTTTTAAACCGTATGGATTGATGCCTTTATTAATTTCGTCAACGGCAGCAGCAAGCTCGTCTGAATTTATAGAAAATACTTCGCATAATCTATCAATTATTTGCGGCTCTCCTCCGGCAAAAAGCACCGCAGACAAAGCAGGAATTAAATAATTATTTGCCATCGTTGTTTCTCTCCTTTACAAGTCTTACAGTCATATCTTCATTGTCTCCGGAAATTATGACGCGATTGTTTTTACAAAGCTCTAAAACAGCTAAGAATGTTGCAACAAGCTCGGATCTGCTTTTGGATTCTAAAAATATTTCTTGAAGCTTCTCTTTTTTTCCGCTGAAAAGTCTTCTCATTACAGATACAATTTTAGATGGCACTGAAACAATCTTTTTAGCAACGATTTCACTAAACACTTCGGTATTAACCGGAAGTCTGCGCTTTCCGCTTCCGACTGCTGATAAATAGGCGTCAACAAGACTATTACTATCGTGAGTCAACGCATAAGTTTTATCAAAATCTATTTTATCCTGATGCTTTACAAATCTGTCAAAACCGTCGGTCATGTTAGATAACGTTTTTGCTATTTCTCTACACATCTCATACTCTAAAAGCTCACCTGCAAGCTCGTCTTTTAAAGTATTGACCTCTTCTTCGCGTTTAGGAAGTAGACTTACAGACTTTAAATAGACAAGTCGAGAAGCCATTACCATAAATTCGCTTGCAACATCCATATTGTTCTCTTTCATCGCATTAATATGTGCAAGATATTGATCGAGTAAGGATGCAATAGGAATATCGTAAATACTCAATTTGTTTTTTGAGAGCAAATTAGACAAAAGCTCTAAAGGCCCCTCAAATACCTCAAGTTTATATGATATCTGTTCCATTATTTACCTCAATTAAAACAGGATAGAAGCTAACCAGTAAATAAAGCCAAACACAGTACTGGTAATACTGCTTAAAACTCCGCTGCCGGCTCCAGTAAACAGAATAAACAATACTACATAAAAAATTATTTGTTCATATTGCATGATTTTATAATAAATACGGTCAGGTAAAAACGCATTTAGTATTCTCGAGCCATCAAACGGCGGCACAGGCAGCAAATTAAATATTGCAAGACTGGTATTTATATATGCAAAATAGATAAATACGTAATAAATAAACAAGTTCAATTCGAATATTAAGGATAATAAGTTTAAAACAAGTAATAGAACGAATGCGATTAATAAATTCATTAAAGGACCGGCTAAAGCAGTTATAGCCATATCTCGTTTTGGGTTCTTAAAATATTGCATATTGACTTCAACCGGTTTTGCCCAGCCGATTCCTAAAAATATGATACAAAGCGCACCAATATAGTCGATGTGCTTAAAAGGATTTAAAGAAAGTCTGTTTTGCCATTTAGGGGTAGGATCGCCAAGCTTAGTTGCTACAAAAGCATGTGCCCACTCATGCGCAGGTAAGGTTAAAAATATAACGGCCAGACTTGATATTGCAATAGATAAAAACTGCGTAAAATCAAAATTACGCTGAAAAATAAGTTGAAGCATGTTAAACCTTCTTATAAATAAAGTTCTGCTCGGCTGCCTTTTCTTTAATTACACCTACGAACCAGCAATAAAGCGTTTCGCCAAGCTCTTGGTATATAGGATCACCGTCATGACCGCAAATCATGGCAAATGTTTGGCCAATGCGTCGCTCAGAATCGTTTCCACTTCTATAAGCTAAAAAATAAAAAGAAAATGCACCTGTATCTGAAGAGTGTTTATAAATATCGGGGTCGGACTGCTCAATAGCATCAAAAAATGTATTTTGTGCCATATTTGCAGTTACAGTACTAGGACAAAATTTTTCGAAGGCTACAGTAGCAGAAAACGATAAAAGTAAAATTCGCTGAACAGAAATTCCCGAATCTTCTTCGGATTCATCAAGCATCTTTATATGATGTTTGCAGCTTTCGATTAACAAATCCGCTGTTATTTTCCCAAGCTCTTTAGCCTTATGAATATTACCGTTAGCACGATCGTTTTGAAATTCTTCGCTGCTTAACGGATAGCTGTTTTCGTGATTTAAACTTTCAGATGGCTTATCACCGGCAATTCTGATATCGTTGTCTTCAAACATTTTGTCACCCGATTTCTTTTAAATATTGTTTTAATGCACGTGCAAGCTGATCGGGACAAGATGTACCCTTAAACCCGCAATTTATATTTTCAAGTTTTTCGATTACATCATATATGTTCATCCCGACAGCAAGTTTTGCAATTCCTTGGGTATTTCCATGGCAGCCGCCGACAAAATTAAGCGATTTAATTATATTGTCCTCAACCGAAAATTCAATTTTTCTAGAACAAACTCCAGAGGGAACAAAGCTGTATAAATTACTCATGAATGAAATGTTACCTTTCCAAATAGGTTGTTTAAATAATTTGTTGCGTCCTCAAAAACATCTCTAAATTCGCAAATGCCACCGGGTTTTGTGCAGCAATTGTTGTGCTGACACTTGTTTAAAAATGTTGTACCGCCGAAAAGTTCAATGATTTCAAGAAGTTTAATTTCTTCAGGATTACGTTTTAAACAATAACCGCCGTTTTTTCCTTTGTAGGACTTTACATATCCTGCCACCGTTAATGTATGCAGAATTTTTAAAACAAAGCCTTGCGTAACTCCTGTTTCTTTTGAAATTACGCTTGTTGAGCAATGCTCACTTTGTTTAGATAAAAAAGAAACAATTCTAATGGCATAATCTGTTTCAGAATTTAAAATCATTCTTAATCACCATACTATCTGTCTTTAAACTTATTGCTTCTTACAGGATGACGCAGTTTTCTCAAAGCCTTAGCTTCAATCTGCCTAATTCTTTCGCGGGTTACATCAAATTCGCTGCCGACTTCTTCTAATGTGTGGCAACGTCCATCCTTAAGTCCGAAACGAAGTCTAATAACGGCTTCTTCACGCGGAGTTAATGTTTTTAAAACATTGTCTATGTCTTCGTTGGTAATGGTTTTTAGGGCGGCATCATCAGGTGCTAAGGCTTCTTCATCGCGAATAAAGTCCATTAATCTGCTGTCTTCCTCAGGTCCGATTGGCGTTTCCATTGACACCGGTTCCTGGGCTACACGCATTATTTCCCTTACGCGCTCAACAGAAAGATCCATCTTTTCGGCAATCATTTCTTCTGTTGGTTCTTTACCGTTTTCATGCAAAAGCTGACTTTGAACCTTTTTAAGCCTGTTTATTGTTTCAACCATATGAACAGGTATACGAATTGTTCTTGCCTGATCGGCAATAGCCCTTGTTATCGCCTGACGGATCCACCAAGTAGCATAGGTTGAAAACTTAAAGCCTTTAGTATAGTCAAACTTTTCAACAGCCTTAATAAGGCCAACGTTTCCTTCCTGAATCAAATCAAGAAAATGCATTCCGCGTCCAACATATTTTTTAGCAATACTTACAACAAGCCTTAAATTAGCTTCTGTTAAACGCTGTTTTGCATTAATATCGCCGTTTGCAATGCGTGTTGCAAGTTCAATTTCTTCGTCGCCGACCAAAAGCGGAACCTTACCGATTTCCTTTAAATACACCTTAACCGGATCGTCAAGAGAAATATTATCAACATTAAAATCATCGGTATCTGCATTTTCGGCTTCCATTTCTTCGTATTGAAGATCTTCAAGCGTCGGTTCTACAAAATCCAAATCTAAAACAGGAGGTTCAGCTTCTAAAGATTCTAAGTCGTTTGGAACTTCTTCGTTTACTTCAAAATCTTCATTTTCTGAATCACCTTGTTTTTCATGATTTTGCTCATCATGAATTTTTGCAGCATCATCATCGTTAATTATGCTTTCTTGTTTAATTTCATGCATCATTCTTGACCTTCTTTTCTATAATGTTTTGCATTATGTTTTTCCAATCGTCATCTTTTAGCGAATTTAAATTACCTGGATTTATAAACGTTTTTTCCTCTTGGAGCAATAAAAGCGTATCTTGTAAAATCTTTTTAGTGTTATTATTGTAGTTATTATTTATTGATAACGCAGTAATATACCCAATCTCTTTATCGTTAAAATCATTCAAAAAATATGCAATATCGAAAGATTTATCGGCGTTATATATACCTTGCAGCTTTTTATAAATCCTTTTTGAAAGATCTGTTATAAAAACATCTTCAGTCAAACTATATTCTTTTAAAAGATCGGGGTTTTTAATAAATATTGTAAGTAGAGTTTCTTCACAAGAAACAGCTCGTTTGTTATTCCTTCTTTCAGGATTTACATCATTAAAATCAATGCGCGGAGATATAATTTTTTTAATTTCATTATTCTTCTTTTTCTTTGATTTTTTTGATTTTAATAATTCTATTTCCGTTGATAATGTGGATTTTGATATTCCGCACATTTGAGCAACTTTACCTGTGTAAATATCAACAGCAAGAATATCATCTATGTCTGATAAAATTTCTGCAGCATTTTTTAAATAAGTTAACCTATCTGCATTAATCTTTAAATCTAATCCGTTTTTGGCTTCTAACAGCTTATAATCAAGAGAACCGGCAGCATCGTTAATTACTTGCCGCATCTGTTCTTTTCCGTTTTTCTTAATAAACTCGTCCGGGTCTTTTCCGTCAGGTACGTGAACAACCTTTGTTTCAAGACCAACATTTTGTAAAATTTCCAATGCACGATTTGTAGCCTTAATTCCGGCGCTATCACTATCCATCATAACAATGACTCGGTCGGTGTATCGCGACATAAGTCGTGCTTGCTCCTCGGTAAATGATGTGCCGAGCGCCGCAACAGCATTATTAAATCCAGCTTGGTGCAATGAAATTACATCCATATTGCCTTCAACAAGAATAAGCCCGTCTTTACAATTATTTTTTGCAAAATTCATACCAAAAAGATTGAGGCTTTTTTTAAAAACAACCGTATCGGAGGTATTTATGTATTTACCGCCTTTTTTAGTATCTTCAGGATTCATTCTGCCGGAAAAACCGATGACTCGTTTTTGAAGATCTACTATAGGAAACATAACTTTATTTCTAAATCGATCATAATAGCCGTGGCTTCCTTTTACAATAAGCCCTGCCTGCTCGACGTCCGACAAATAAAAGCCTTTCGTTTTTAAATGTTTAATAAGTGAATCCCAGCTATCAGGCGCGACTCCAAGGCCGAAGTGGGTAATGGTATCTGCAGAAAGCCCACGATTAGTCAAATAATTAAGCGCCCATTTACATGAGTCGGTCTTTAAATTATCAAAGTAAAATTTTGCGGCTTCTTTATTTATTTCATAAATCTTGCTTTTAAGTTTAGAAAGAGAATCATCAAAGCCGTCTTCCGGGATGACAACACCGGATTTATCAGCGAGAAATTTTAAAGCGTCTATGTAATCAAGGTTTTCAATATTTTTAATAAAAGTAACTGCGTCGCCGCCATTTCCACAGCCAAAACAATAATAAGAATTGCTGTCAGTATAAACAGTAAAAGACGGCGTTTTTTCACTGTGAAAAGGACATAAACCGGTAAGATTTTTACCAGCTCTTTTTAGTGCAACATAAGGCGCTACAACTTCCTCAATAGGATTACGATATTTAATTTCCATTATAATATCGTCAGGGATCCTCAATTTATATACTCCTTTATATATGAAGTTCCCAAAATTTTGGGATAAAATAACTTTGATATATCGATACGGCATAGTGATCGGTCATGCTTGCAATATAATCTGCTATTGCACGCTCAAAACCATCACGTTTTACTATAACGGTATATTCGCTCGGCAGCTTGTCCGGATGGTGTAAAATGTAATTATATATTCCTTCAATTACTCCTGCAACTTTTGACTCTTCACTTTTTGCTTTTGGATTAAAATAAACATTTTGGAACAGAAAATCGTGCAGCTTATTAAAATACAGCAAGCATTCTTCGGAAAAACTAATTTTTTCCGTACTATTATCTACTAAATTATGTACAAGATTATCAATTCTCTGCGTCTTATTTTTTCCTAAATACTCTCTAATGTCAGAAGGAATATCCTCTTCTAAAATAACATTGGCTCGAATTGCATCGTCAATATCATGGTTAATATATGCAATTTTATCTGCAATTCTAACAACAGAGCCTTCTAAAGTTATCGGTTCCTCGCCGGTTGTATGCCTTTTTATACCGTCAAGCACTTCATATGTTAAATTAAGGCCATGAAAATCTTTTTCAAGCAGTTCGCAAACTCTGACACTTTGCTCATAATGACGAAATCCACCATCAACGAGATCGTCCAAAGCGCGCTCCCCTGCATGTCCAAACGGCGTGTGACCTAAATCGTGACCAAGCGCAATTGCTTCAGTTAAATCCTCGTTAAGCCTTAAAGCTCTCGAAATAGTACGGGCAATTTGTGCCACTTCAAGCGTATGTGTTAGCCTTGTTCTATAATGGTCAGACTCAGGCGATAAAAAGACCTGCGTTTTATGCTTTAAGCGACGAAATGATTTTGAATGAATAATTCTATCACGATCTCGCTGGAATTCAGTTCTTAAATCACATGGTTCTTCAAAAACTTTTCTTCCTCTTGAATTTTTAGACAAAACAGCTTTAGAAGATAAAATAAGTTCTTCGTTATGTTCTGTAACCATCCTGATATTTTCCATCTAAGGCCTCCTTATCTATATTATATTATTAGATAATATATTACAAAATCCTTTAAATTTTTAAAAATTTTTCGCAAATTTTCGAAAAATTTAACTTTCCGCAAGATTTTGAGTGTAAACTATTGATAAATACTTCGGCTTCTTTTTTAGGTACAGCAACTTTTATACTTACAACATCAGAAAATACGGTGTCAATAATTCTTCCGTTATAGCTTTTAAGCGTTGTTTCTACTAAGCCTTGAAACATATAATCATATTCTGCGGCTAAAATTAGAAAATCCTTTAACAAAACAAGTTTTGAACTATCCAGTACCTTTATTGCCGCGTCAGAATATGCGCGTAAAAGACCACCGGTACCAAGCAATATTCCGCCAAAATATCTAGTTACAACAATTAAACAATTATTTAAATTTTTATGTTGAAGTATGTTTAGTATTGGCTTTCCGGCAGTACCGGATGGCTCGCCGTCATCGGAAAAGCGCATTACGCTGCCAACAATATAAGCGTAGCAATTATGTTTAGCATCATAATATTTAGAACATGTATTTTTAATATAAACTTCGGCTTCATCAACAGTATTGCACGGAAACACAGTTGCAATAAACCGAGAGCGTTTTACCAATATTTCTTCTTTGCATTCTTCTAAAACGGTATAGTATTCCAAATATATCAACCTCTTTGCAGTAAAAAATCCGCAACTAATAAAAGTTGCGGATTTTGTAAAACGCTATTTGCTTTCTTCCAATTGAAAACGTTTTTTAAATCTATCGACACGACCACCGGTGTCAACAAGTTTTTGTTTTCCGGTAAAGAACGGATGACAATTAGAGCATATGTCAAGACGAATATCTTTTTTAGTAGAGCGAGTTTTAAATTCCATTCCGCAGGCGCATTTTACAGTAGCCTCTTCATACTTCGGATGAATATCCTTTTTCATCATCAGCACCCCTTTCTCAATCTTTAACAGTAGTATAATAACATAAAGCATTTATAATTTCAAGTATAAATTATAAATTATTGAAAATTTTATTTTTTATTGATTCATACCAATCGAATATTTTAAACCTAATTTCATACTCATCGGAATTTTTACAAATTTTTGTACTTTTGTTTCCTACAGCATCGCTAATATCGTGATCTTTACATGATGATATGCATACAGATGGGAACATTACACACCACCAGTTTTTGCCTTTGCCTTCCCCTATTACAATCTTTAACGCTTTATAGGTACCTGCCGGTAGCGAAAAATCGTCATAAACGCGCGTATTAAAGTATGAATCTTCAATTGTTACTTTAACATCGTAATTAAAGCCTTCTTTAGATATTACTTTTTTTGCAGCTTCGTTAAATACCGGCAATAATTCTGTCGCTCTTGCAATGGCTTCATCCAGATTTTGCGATTGCTCAAAATCAGCAAAACCCGCATCTAATACAGCATCTCTAACTTTAATCTTTAAAGCTTGATCGACTTTAGAATCCGAATTTGCAATTATATGCAATCTTAATACGTTGTCTTCAATTTCTTCAACAGAAGAAGCAAAACTTGCAAGTGTCCAAAAGACGCTCAAAATTAGACCTACAGTAAGAGATATCGTAATTTTTTTAAGTTTCATAAAAAACCTCCGTCAAATTTATATCATCAATATTGACAGAGATTTGTATTATTATTCACTTGTTATTACAAAAGACTTCTTTTCAGTCGTGCACAAATAAACATCATCAAAGCGGTTTTTATATTTTAAATAATCAGTATTTGCTTTATCAAAACTCTTATATAAAGCAAATACGCACGGACCGCTTCCGGAAAGGCCGGCAAAATCAGATGAACACAATTCTGAAATTAAAGTTTTTATTTTAGGGCTCTTTTGAACGCAAAGAAAATCGTTATGTACTAAATTGATTTTCCCACTTTCATTTAATGAATTAAACAGCTCTCCTGTTGAATTGCTTGAAAAATTTGAAATTCGGTCAATTTTGTTGTACATTTCTTTAGTACCGGGTTTAAATCCACATTTTATAATTAAACAATGGTATTTTTCCGTAAGATTAGCCGGCGTTAAAACCTCACCAATTCCTTGCGCCCTTAATGTACCGCCTACTAAAAAAAAGGGTACATCAGCGCCAAGCTCTTTAGCTAAATTTATAAGCTGATCATTACTTAATAGATTATTAAAATAATAATTTAAAGCAATAAGTGTTCCTGCAGCATCAGCGCTTCCGCCGCCAAGGCCTGACGATAACGGAATGTTTTTAATAATCTCGCATTTAACACCGGTTGTTATTCCAGCTGTTGCTAAGTAAAATTCAATAGCTTTATTTACAATATTATCGCTAAGCTTTTTATCGCTTTTTACAGATATTTCATCACCGGAAAAATCAAATGACAACTCATCGTATAAAGAAATTGACTGCATTATAGTGTCAATTTCATGGTAACCATTATCAAGCCTTCCTTTAACATCAAGCGTTAAATTGATTTTTGCGTTAACACGTATTTTAACGGCCATTCTTAATTTCACCTAAAAATTCAGAAATTCTCTCAATTGCATTTTTTATATGGTCGACAGAATAGCAATAAGATGCTCTTATATAACCCTCGCCGGATTCGCCAAAAGCGGAGCCAGGTACTACAGCCACCTTTTTAGAATATAATAGTTTTTCGCAAAACTCTTCACTTGTTAAACCTGTTGACTTAATACATGGAAATACATAAAACGCGCCTAAAGGTTCAAAACATTCAAGTCCAATTTGGTTAAATCCGTGTACAATGATTCTTCTTCGATTATCATACTCATTGCGCATACGCAAAATGTCGTCATCACCGTTTTTTAAAGCCTCAATAGCGGCAAATTGAGATGTTGTTGGTGCACACATAATAGCGTATTGATGAACTTTTTTCATCACGGATAAAATTTCTCTAGGCCCACATGCAAATCCTAAGCGCCAGCCGGTCATGGAATATGTTTTTGAAAAACCTGAAATAACTACCGTTCTTTCAATCATGCCATCTAATTCTGCAATGGATACATGTCGGTCCTCGCCGTATGTAAGTTCAGCATAAATCTCATCAGATACAACAAACAGATTGTTTTTTATAATTATATCTTTAATTGCTTCCAAATCGGGCTTTTTCATTATTGCGCCCGTAGGGTTGCCGGGATACGGTAAAATTATAAGCTTGGTTTTTTCAGTAATTTTTTCTGCGATTTGCTCAGGTGTTAGAATAAAGCCGTTATCTTGCTTTAATTCAATAATTACCGGAACGCCACCGGCAAGCCTTACAATAGGTTCGTAACAAACAAAAGAAGGCTGCGGAATTATTACTTCCTCGCCGGGGTTTACAAGACTTCTTATTGCAAGGTCAATCGCTTCACTACCGCCTACTGTAACTAAGGTTTCAGATAGTGCGTCATATTTAAGACCGTATTTCCGGTCCATAAATTCTGCAATTTCGCATCTTAGTTCTTTCATGCCCCAATTTGAAGTATATCTTGTTTTTCCGCTTTGTAAAGAAGTTATACCGGCATTACAAATATGCCAAGGAGTGGCAAAATCAGGCTCGCCAACACCTAAGGATATGACATTTTGCATAGTTTCGGTAATATCAAAAAACTTCCTTATTCCGGAAGGCTTTATATTATTAGCCTCTTTGTTTAAATACTTGCTGTAATCAATCACAATGAAATGCTCCCTCTGTCATCGGTAGAATTATCGCTTAAAATGACATCCATCTCTTTATATCTTCTTAAAACAAAGTGTGTAGCGGTTGAAATAACACCGTGCATCGGCGCTAATACTTTACCAACAAACATGGCAACTTCTTGAAATGTTTTACCTTTTACAATACAGCACAAATCATATCCGCCTGACATTAGATAAACAGATTCAACTTCACTGTATTTCATTATTTGCATAGCAATGTCTTCAAAGCCTTTGTTAGCCTCGGGCGTAACTTTTAGCTCGATTAAAGCGGAAACATTTGCTTTGTCGATTTTTTCAATATTAATTACCGGTTTATATCCACAAATAATTCCTGCATGTTCCATATCCCGAATTTCAGTTATAACATCTTCTTTAGACATGCCGGTCATTATTGAGATATCCTCGGCAGTGTATCTGGCATTTTTCATAAGTAGAGACAAAATTTCTTTATTCATCACAGCTACTCCCTTTTTAATCTTATATCTATTATACATAATTATTAAAAAAAATAAAGAAAAATTTTAATTAGAGTTTACTTTTAAAAAATATTGTGATATCATTTTAAAAATAAATACAGGAGATATAACATGAAAGCAGTTATCACGGTAGTAGGAAAAGATAAGGTTGGAATTTTAGCAGAAATATCTGCAATATGTGCTGAATATAATATTAACATACTTGAAGTAACGCAAAGTGTTTTAGACAATTTGTTTTGCATGATTATGATTTGTGACATATCTAAAATCAGCATAGAATTTACGAAATTTGCAAGCATTGTTGACGATAAGGCTAAATCCTGCAACCTGCAAATTCACACAATGCATGAGGATATTTTTAATTCCATGCACAATATTTAGGAGCAGTTTTTAATGTATAACACACATGATATTTTAGAGACAATTAAGATGATTGAAGAAGATCATCTTGATATTAGAACGGTAACAATGGGAATATCGCTGTTAGATTGTATTGACAGCGACATAGATACAGCATGCAAAAAAATTAAAAATAAAATTATTACTCAAGCTGAAAATCTTGTACCCGTTTGCAAAGAAATCGAACAAAAATACGGCATACCAATTATTAATAAAAGAATTTCAGTAACCCCTATTGCTTTGCTGGCGGCAGCATGCAGTAACAGTGATATTTCAAAATTTGCATTAGCATTAGAAGAGGCCGCAATTGCTGTAAATGTTAATTTTATAGGCGGATACAGCGCGCTTGTAAGCAAAGGCTTTTCAGCCGGAGACTATGAACTGATTAAAAGCATTCCAAAAGCGCTTAGTATTACCGATCACGTTTGCGCTTCCGTTAATGTAGGATCAACAAAAGCCGGCATTAATATGGACGCAGTCAAACTTATGGGAAGCATAATAAAAGAAGCGGCTGAAAAAACCAAGGGCAAAAACTGCATAGGGGCGGCAAAACTAGTTGTTCTATGCAATGCACCGGAGGATAATCCGTTTATGGCCGGATCTTTCCACGGAACCGGTGAGCCAGACTGTGTAATTAATGTAGGAGTTTCAGGTCCCGGTGTTGTGAGAAGCGCATTAGAAAAATCAAACGGTTTAGATATAACAGGCATATCGGAACTTATTAAAAAATGTGCTTTTAAAATTACAAGAGTCGGCTCTCTTGTTGCAAGAGAAGCTGCAAAGGCGCTTAATGTACCGGCAGGCATTGTGGATCTTTCATTAGCTCCTACGCCGGCAGTCGGCGATTCGGTAGCCCACATAATTGAAGAAATGGGAATAGAAAGCTGCGGCGCTTACGGAACAACGGCGGCACTTGCAATGCTAAACGATGCAGTTAAAAAAGGCGGTGTTATGGCGTCGTCGAGCGTTGGCGGATTATCCGGTGCGTTTATTCCGGTAACTGAAGACGCCGGTATGATTGACGCTGCAAGATGCGGAAGCTTAACCGTTGAAAAACTTGAGGCAATGACAGCTGTATGCTCCGTAGGGCTTGATATGATTAACATACCCGGCGATACACCCGATGAAGTAATTGCTGCAATAATCGCCGATGAAGCGGCAATTGGCATGGTCAATTCAAAAACAACCGCCGTTAGATTAATTCCTGCCATTGGAAAAAACGTTGGTGATGAGCTTGATTTTGGCGGCCTACTAGGCGGAGGCCCCGTTATGAATATTAACAAATATTCACCTAAACAATTTATAGATCGCGGCGGTAGAATCCCGGCACCAATGCAAAGTTTGAAAAATTAAAAAAAGCAGTCTTATGACTGCTTTTTTATTTTAGATAATTTTTGTAAAATACATTTAATATTTCTTCATTAATGGTTCTATCAGTCTTATAGTTTTTGCAAAAACCAAAGGATAAATCGTGCATTGTGTCTGCATATCCAAAAGATCCGTTATATCCGTTATGTCCGAATAATACCTTGCTTAAATCCTTGTCATCAGATAAATATCTAAAATGATATCCATAAGCCCTATATCCCCACTGAGGAGTAAAAATATTATCTTTCAAAGCTTTATTTAGCCTGTCTTTTCCAAAATACGGCGTTTTATAACCGACAAAAGTCGCATAAACCTTTGCTATGTCCATTGCAGATCCAACACCGCTTGCAGCGGGACAGCAAGTTGCATATCCGTTTTCGGTGTTCATCCAAAGTCCTAACGGAAACATTGGACAACCGTTTCCGCGAGTTGATTCGTCGCCTACAAAAAGTGTTTCGTTTAAGCACGTATCATCGTACAAAGGAACAATATTTTTAAATACTGAAGATGGAGCCCCAATATATAAATTAGAAATGCCTATGGGCTTTTTAATTTCATCTTCTAAAAGCTCGGGAAAGGTTTTTCCGGTAACAAGACAAGCAATGTTTCCTGCTAACCATCCAAATGTTACAGTATGATAGTGAAATGTCTTTCCAACTTCTTCACTAGGCTCCATTTCGGCCATTCTTGAACACATATAATCCCAGTCTAATAAATCTGAAGCAATCAGGTTTTTAGGCTCTTTATATAAAGCAGACGTCATTAGTAAAACTTGACCAATAGTAACATCAGCTTTAAATCCCGGCCAGTACTTTGATACTTTGTCAGAATAATCAAACAAACCTCTGTCAGCTAATTTGTGACAAATTGTTGCGCAAATCCCTTTACTTGTAGAAAAAATCGGAAACATAGTGTCTTCCGTAATCTTTTTTGTCTTAGTAAGATCACTGTATCCAAGATTTACATTAACTATGCATTTATCTTTATGAAACACAACAAACTGCACACCGTTTTCACGTCCGTCGTCTATAGCTTTTTGGATATAATCCTGCATTATTTCATTAATATTTTTCATACTCTTTTTCCCCTTATGACTGTATTTTTTTCATTTTATAAAATTCACCGCGTTTTGCCATTAATTCATCAAAAGTGCCATATTCGATACATCTGCCGGCTTTAATAACAGCAATTTTATCGGCATCCTGAATTGTTGACAATCTGTGGGCAACAATAAATGTAGTTCTGTTTTTTGTCAAATTATTAATCGCATGTTGTATTTCTTTTTCTGAGATACTGTCAAGTGCACTTGTGGCTTCGTCAAAAATTATTACTTTTGGGTCTCTAATAATTGCACGAGCGATGGATATGCGCTGTTTTTGTCCACCGGATAAATTATTGCCATGCTCTTGTAGTTTTGTATTTAGCCCGTCAGGAAGCGAATCAATAAAATCTTTTAAATTAGCGGCTTTTATTGCAGCATTTAGTTTTTCGTCACTTACATTATCTTTGCCATATGTAATATTGTCTTTTATAGTGCCGGTAAAAATAATCGATGTTTGCGGTACAACTGCAATTTTATCTCTATAATAACGAAGATCAAGAGAATTAATATCGTGACCGTCGACAGTGAGCTTACCGCTGGTTGGTATAATAAACCCGATAACCATATTTAAAACGGTAGATTTCCCCGCACCGGATTCGCCTACTAAAGCAATAGTCTCACCACTGTGTACAGTTAAATTAAGATTATTCAGTATTTTATGTTCATCATCATAACTAAAACATACATTAGTAAAATTATAATCTCCGTTTAAACTTTTGAGTTTTTCTTTGCCTGCGTTGTTTTCAATATCTTTACTGCTTAAAATCTCACTTATTGAGAAGATAGATTCAGTACCCTTAGAAATCGTAGGTAAAAGTCCTATAAGTGAAGCAACAGCATTTACAATTTGCGAAAAGTATGTTTGATATAGTGCAATTTCTCCAACAGAAATTTTGCCGATATACGCCAAATATCCAGTTGTTATTAAACAAAGACCCTGGAAAATCTGAAAAACCACCCAGCTTGAAGCACCAAAAATGTTCTGAATAATATCCAGTCTGTATCCGTTTTCTGCAACCATTGTTAGTTGATCTGTTAATTTTCTAATTTCCATTTGTTCAACTGCATGTGCGCGCGTTACGGGTACTAATTCAACCATATCCATTACATCAGATGATGTTTGTTCAACTTCTTTTCTAAATTCTCGGTTGGTTTCGCGCATTTTACTGCGAAAGGTTACAGTCAGCAATGCAGCAGCAGGAACGGTTAATAAAAAGAAGAAAAATACAAGTATGTTAGTCAGTAAAACAACAACTAAAGATATAGACACATTAAGAATAATGCCTAAAACCGTTTCAAAAAGCTGATATGAAAGCCCCTCAATCGCTTCAACATCACGCATAATTTTAGATTGGATTCGGCCGCTTTGCAACGCCTTATAGTATGTTATTGACAGCGCCTGAAGTTTACGAACCATGGCACCGCGAAGACCGGCTTCGACGCTTCGTCTTGCTTTGCTAAACAAATGTATGTGTAAAATGTGCGACGGCAAATTTATAGATACGCAAGCAACAAGCAGTAAAAACAAATTTAGCATTTCCAACAATCCATCAGGATTATTTTGGTGAGAAGCAATATTTATTATGTTGCTTGTTATAATCGGTAATATCCAAATTGGACAACTTTTAATAAAAAAGAAAAATCCGGAAACCAAAAGCCCGATATAATGCCCGTTATAGAGCTTTATCAATGTTTTAATAGAGCTTTTGTTCGGATCAGAATAAATCTTTAAAAACTTTTCTTCAGAAGCTAAAATGTCTTCTTCGTCAAAATGATGCTTTAGTTTAGTATGGTTTTTATCCATTACCAAGCCCCCGTTCATTTTTACAAGTACATTATAGCAAACCAATTTCAAACTTCAAGTATTAATTAGGTCTGATTTCAATTACTTTTTGATTGAGTTTTTAAACCGATTTTTAATTAAAATGAGGTGTTTTATGGAAAAAAATTTAGAAAAATTCAATAATAAAAATGTAGTTAAAACGTTATTTTTTCTTTCTTATCCATCGTTAATATCTATGGTATCAACTGCATTTGCGCAAATAATAAACGTGGCTTTTGTTGGAATGTTAAATGACAACGCACTTCTTGCAACACTTTCGGTTTGTTTTCCGCTTTTTACTGTTGTAAATGCCGCAGGACAAATGATTGGTATATCTCTTTTAAGCTTAGGCGGCAGAACCCTTGGAAAAGATAATTTCGACAGTTTTAAATCAATAGCTTCTTCAGGTATTATTTATGGAATTGTTGTATATCTTCTTTTTATTCTTTTCGCCGTTTTTTTATTAAATCCGCTGTTAAAATTTATGGGAGCTTATGAAAAAATATTAGATTATTCAAAAGAATACGCATTCTATTTATTAATTTTTTCAATTTTTCCCGTTTATAATATGATATTTAACAACCTACTAAGAGCATTGGGCAAGGTAAATCATTCAATGATAAGCATGTTAATTTCAGCAATATTGAATATTTCACTTGATGCACTATTTATTTTTGCACTAAAGTTAAAAATCATCGGTTTGATTATCTCCGTAATTACTTCTCAAGCCGGAGGCTGCATTTATGCATTTATTGTATTATTAAAAAATAAAGCCTTTAGTTTTAAGCATCTTGAACTTAAAATGACATTTTTTGAAATATTTAAAATAGGTCTTCCTACATTTTTAATGCAGCTTGGAGCAAGCATATCGGTTTGGATATTAAATCAAAATGCCGCCAATATATCCGAAGAAGCCATATCAGGTTTTGGAATTGGAAATAAAATATATAATCTTGTGTTTCAAACAATACTTGGTTATACGCAGGGATATTTACCGTTTGTTGCTTATCAATACGGAAAGAACGCAAAAGATAAGCTTCATACGAGTTTACGAATATCAATAACATCAATGCTTTTTATTACAGCAATTTTTTCAATAGTTTTCTTTATTTTTTCTAATAGTATAGTCTCACTTTTTTCACAAGACAAAAAGGTAATAATATATGCGCAATTAAGCTTATTATTTCATGCGTCGTCACTTTTAATTGTTTCGATTATACAAGTTTTAACTGTATATTTTCAAGGTGTAAAAAAAGCATTGTTTGCCGGAATACTATCGCTATCGCGTCAGGTCGTTTTTCTGCTTCCTGCTTCTATTGTTTTTTCTAACTTTCTAAACGGTTATTTTGCAGTTATAACTCCGCAGCCAACTGCAGATGTTTTAACATTTATAGTATTAATTATAGGTTTATTTATCATTAAAAGAAACAATCGCTTGAAAAATAACCAAAATACTGTATAATAGAATAAATAAACAAAGGCGGTGTTAAAATGTGTGATTTAGCGATAATTGTTCCCTGCTATAACGAAGAAGAAGTACTACAAAACACTTTTAACAAACTAAATGAAATATTATGCAAGTTAATCATTAGTAACAGTGTTTCTAATAAAAGTAAAATACTTTTTGTTAACGACGGCAGCCGTGATAATACTTACAACATCATATGCGATTTATATAATAAAAATAAAAATGTCTTGGCTATCAATCTTGCCGCAAATTCCGGACATCAGAATGCACTTATGGCAGGGATTGAATATGCTAAAGACAGATTTGACTGCTCGATTACAATCGATGCCGATTTACAGGACGACCCGGAAGCAATTATTGAAATGGTCGAAAAATATAACAACGGTTGCGATATTGTATATGGCATTAGAAATGACCGCGGAAGCGATAGCTTTTTTAAACGCAATTCAGCAAACGCTTTTTACGGCATTATGAATTTGCTTGGTGCAAAAACAATCAAAAATCACGCAGATTTTAGACTTTTAAGCAGCCGAGCAATGATAGCATTATCAGAATATAAAGAAAATAATCTGTTTTTAAGGGGCATTGTAACAAATTTAGGGTTTAAAACGGACAGGGTTTACTATAAACGCCTTAAACGCCAAGCAGGTAAAACTAAATACCCGTTTAGAAAAATGATGTCATTTGCAGTTCAAGGCATCACTTCATTTAGCATAAAGCCAATTACGTTCATTGCCGGTCTTGGTGCGGTTATCATGTTTTTCTCAATATGCGCTTTTATATATACATTAGTTTCATATTTTTTAGGAAAAACTGCGCCCGGTTGGTCTTCTGTCATGATATCTATTTGGTTTATCGGCGGAGTTCAGTTGTTTGCTCTTGGCATGATTGGTAAATATATAGGTAAAATTTATCTTGAAACAAAGCATAGACCAAGATATATCATAGAATCAATTTTGTCCGATGAAAACAATGATGAAACAACTGCTAATTAAATATAAAGAACAGATTTTATATCTGTTTTTTGGTGCTTTAACTACATTAATTAATATAGTTGCATTCTATTTGCTCGATAAAACAGGTATTAATTTAGCGCTTAGCACCATTATTGCATTTGTAATTTCTGTACTATTTGCCTTTTTTACAAACAAAAACTACGTATTTAACAGTAAAAAAAGCGGCGCAAAGAGGATTATATACGAAACCGTCGCTTTTTATGCATCAAGAATTTTTACAGGGTTACTTGATTTAAGCATAATGTTAATTTTTGCAGATTATCTTCATTTTAATAAACTATTTATAAAAATTCTTTCAAATATTATTGTAATTATCTTAAATTATATCTTAAGTAAATTTTTAATTTTTAAAAAGAAATAGGTGCAAAATGACAAGGGTTGTTTTAATTGGTGACAGTATTACCGAGGGCTGTGGAAGCTCTAACGCAGAGCTGTTTTCATTAGCTCCGAATTTACAAAGACTGTTAGGCGATGAATACAAGGTTATTAATTGCGGAAAAAGCGGCGCAACGCTAATGGATACGCCATCAAAACGGCCGGTGCAGTACAAAACACTTGACGAATATAATAAGGCAAAAAAAGAAATTAAAGATGCAGATGAACGCGGCGAGAAAATAATTATATCCATAATGTTAGGTACAAATGATGCCGATGTTGCAAGCTATGGTTTTGAAGTTTTTGGCGAAGAATACTACAACAAATATAAAGTTGCGTATTTTACCGAATACATAAATTTAATTGAGGAATTAAGCAGTATAACGCCAGATTTTAAACTTATAATTAATTTATCTCCATATTCTTATGACAGTGTTAAGCACAAAAATTTCGGCAATTTAGAGAGTATTTGGAAAATACAAAACACTATTTATAATACCCTTTATGACAAAGGTTTTTCTGTAATATTGAACGACTTAAAAACTCCAACTTCAAAAAAGGTTTTAAAAGATGAAAAAACTATTGAAAAATTTTATTCCGACTGGTTACACCCAAGTGATGTTGGATACACATATTTATCACATTTCTTTTATTTAGCTGTTAAAAGAGCAGAAAACATATAAAAAAGCCTAAGATTTTTCTTAGGCTTTTTTTATTATTCGGTTTCGGGCACGGCTTCTGCCACGACTTCGTCCGGTTCATCCTTTTTAGGAGGCTCTAACGTTTCCTTAATAGAAAGGCTTACACGCTTAGAATCAGAATCAATAGCTGTAATTTTAACCTTAACTTCTTGGCCTACTGTAAGCACATCGGAAGGTTTGTTAATATGATCATACGAAATTTGAGAAATATGAATTAAATCGTCCACACCTGGAATTATGCGTGCAAATGCACCGTATGCAACCATGCTTACAATAGTAACGATAATCTCGTTGCCGACTTCATAGTTCTCCATAAACTTAACCCACGGGTTTTCATCGGCCTTTTTATAACCTAAAGAAATCTTTTTCTTTTCAGGATCGAGTGCTTTTACATAAACCTCAATTTCGTCTCCAACAGATACTACTTCGCTCGGATGTTTAATTCTCTGCCAAGAAAGCTCGGAAATATGTACCATGCCGTCTACCCCGCCGATATCAACAAAAGCACCGTAGCCTGTTAAAAATTTAACTACGCCTTTAAATTTATCGCCAACGGCAATGCTTTCCCAAATCTTGGCACTTTGCTCATCTTTTTGAGATTTTAAAACCTTCCTTATAGAACCAATAATGTTCTTACGACGTCTGATTTCTAAAATTATAAAAGGAACTGTTTGTCCAATTAAAGCATTCAAATCTTCTCCGCGAGTAAGAGTAGCTTGAGAAGCAGGAACAAAGATTTTATAGCCGAGAGCATTAACAATAATGCCTCCGTTAATAACCTCTTTTACGACACCTTCAAGAACTTCGCCGGATTCAAACGCATCCTGAATTTTGCTCCAGTTAGCAATATTGTCATATCTGCGTTTAGAAAGCATAATGGTACCTTCTTGATCATTTGTTTTCATAACAATAAGATCAAGCTCATCGCCAATTTTTACTTCTTTCGTAAGATCAACATTTTCGTAGGAATACTCACTAGCCGGCACATAACCGGTTTGTTTACGCCCGATATCAACCTGGATTTCGGTAGGATTAACAGATAAAACCGTTCCCTTAACTTTTTGATCGGTATTTAAACTGCTGAGCGAGGCTTCAAGCGCCTCCTCAAACGACATATCGTCGGTTATTTCAGCGCTAAATACCTTTTCCTCAGTGTTTACATTTGACATAGTCTGAATGACCTCCTTAATTATAAAAGCAGGGGTTGAAGCCCCGGCAATCACACCAGCACAATCCTTATTTAAAAACCAATCAAAATTAATTTCGTCTTTAGTTTCAATTAAATAAGTCGGACAGTTTTTACTGCATATTTCAAATAATTTTGCAGTATTAGAGCTGTGCCGTCCGCCGACAACAATCATAATATTGCTTTTTTTAGATAAAAGCTCAGCTTCTTGTTGCCTGTTTATAGTGGCATTACATATTGTATCAAAAATTTCGGCATTTGTACATACTTTTTTTATATGATGAATGCATTTTTCCCAAATTTGACGATTAAATGTAGTTTGAGCAACCACAATTATGGGTATTTCGCACAAAAATTTATTGTCTTCTGTAAGCTTTTGAAGCTCATCTAAGTCTTTAAAAACAAAAACATCTCCACTATGATGACCAATTATGCCGATTACTTCTTCATGATTTTTATCGCCTGCTACTAATACAGGTTTATTTGAATCGACAATTTTTTGTATTTTTTTGACAAACGGGCAGGTAGCGTCTACAACCCTACTTGCATATTTTTCTGATTTATCAATTAAGCTTTTAGGTACGCCATGTGACCGAATAACCAACACTTCATCCTTTAAAGCTTCTGAAGGATCGTTAATAATTCGTACACCTTTGTTTTTTAAACTTTCAACCATTTGATCATTATGAATAATGGGGCCAAGTGTACAAACTTTATTGCCCTTTAAGGCTAAATCGTTTACTAAATTTACTGCTCTATCAACACCAAAGCAAAAACCGGCTGTTGAAGCAAGAGTAATCTTCATATTTGTTCGTATAGCTCCTTAATATGATCGGTTATTTCATTGGTTATTCTGCGTATTTCGCCTCTGCTGTTATCTTGCATCTTTATATCTATGGGTTTACCAATAATAACTGTGGCTTTGCAAAATATATGTCTTGTGCTTGAATATTTAATGGCTGCCGGAACAATAGGCGCATCACAAGATACCGCAACTACGGCCGCACCGCTTTTTGCGCGCAAAATAGTGCCGTCTTTGCTTCTTTTCCCTTCAGGAAAAATCATAAATACCTTGCCGTCTTTAACAATGCTTTTTGCCATATCAATGGCGTTGCTGTCACCTTTGCCGCGGCGAACGGGGAAAGCACCCAGCTTTCTAAATAAAGCACCTAAAGGTTTAAATCTAAAAAGCTCTTCTTTGCCCATAAAATAAAGCTGTCGGTTTTTACATGCATTTCCAATTATAATAGCGTCATGAATTGATTGATGATTACAGCATAAAACAATTCCGCCACTTTCGGGTAGATTTTCAGCGTCAATTACTTTATATTTATAGCATATTTTTAAAAAAACATAAGTTAAAGCCTTACATAATCTATAAAACCCAGTCATTATATCACCGCTTATTTGTTTTCTAAAATTGTATTGTATATTTTATCTATCGACTCGTCAAGCGACAATTCTGAAGTATCAACAATAATAGAGTCATCACATGGTTTAAGCGGCGCAATTTTTCTGTGAGAGTCATTATAATCACGCTCTTCTAAATCTTTAAGAACAGATTCAAAGTCGACATCTGTCCCCTTTTCTATAAGCTCTTTGTATCTTCTGGTTGCTCTAACTTTGCTAGATGCAGTAAGAAAAATTTTAATTTGAGCATTTGGAAGAACTACCGTACCAATGTCTCTTCCGTCCATAATTATGTTGTTGCTTTCGGCGATTTTTCTCTGCATATTTAATAAAAAAGTTCTGACAACAGGAAGTGCAGAGCATTTTGAAGCCATCATTGATACTTCAGGAGTTCGAATTTGGTCATTGCACGATTCCCCGTCAAGAAAAACAACTTGTTCGCCGTTAATAAATTTTATCTCAACTACAGTGTCTTTTAAAATATCGGCTACGCTATTTTCATTATCAGCAGTGTTTTTTAAATTAATTAACTTTAATCCTACAGTTCTGTAAAGTGCACCGGTATCAACATAAATAAATCCAAGCTTTTTAGCAACAGCTCTAGAAATTGTGCTTTTACCGGAGCCTGCAGGACCATCAATCGCAACATTGATATTCATAATTCTACTCCCCTTTTTTCAGTGCCGCGCTCTTACCGGCAAGAGCGCCCGTACTAAATGCAATTTGTAAATTATATCCGCCTGTATATGCATCCACATCCAAAATTTCTCCGGCAAAATATAAATTTGGCACCTTTTTAGATTCCATGGTTTTAGGATTTACCTCTAAAACATTAACACCACCGCGAGTAACTATCGCTTCATTAATAGGTCTTGATCCCTTTATAGATATTTTAAAACTTTTTATTAGTCGGCATATTTTTAATCTTTCTTCTTTTGTAACTGTGCAGGCCTTTTTTTCTCCGCTTATGCCGCAAAGATTAAGTACAGTTTTACCTAAACTTACAGGCAGCAGTTTGCCGATTATATTATTTAACGCTTTATTCCCGTTTTCAGCAAAATCTCGAGTTATTCGTTTATCGAGCTTACTTTCATCAAGACCCGGTTTTAAATCAACAAATGCAACATATTCATATTTTTTAAAGTTTAAATGGCACGATGCAGATAATACAAGCGGACCGGATATTCCAAAATGACAAAACAGCATTTCGCCAATATCTGAAAAAACTTTTTTATTTAAATTATTTTTATTATAAACGCTTAAAACAACATTTTTCAAACTAAGGCCGGAAAGTTCTGAACAAAAAGCATCAGAAGATTCTAACGGCACAAGCGACGGTGAAATGTCTGTAACTGTATGTCCGAATTTTGCAGAAAACTTGTATCCATCACCAGTTGAACCGGTAAGCGGATAACTAAGCCCGCCCGTAGCTATAATTACACTGTCGAATTTATATTTACCGTTAATTAAAAAGCTGCCTTCAATACTGTTAACATTTTCAAATACAAACTTAACTTTATTGTCTTTTGCGGCTTTATAAATTGCATCGACAATGGTTACAGCCTTGTCGCTTACCGGAAAAATTCGGCCGCCGCGCTCTGTTTTTAATTCAACTCCGAGTTTATTAAAAAACTCTACTGTATTTTTACAATCAAAATTGCTAAAAGCAGAATATAAAAACTTAGGATTACTTACTACCGATGACATCAATTTATCAAAATTGGCATCATTTGTAACATTGCATCGGCCTTTGCCTGTAATCATAACTTTACGCAAAGGTCTTGAATTTTTTTCAAAAACGACAACATCTGAACCGTTCATGCTTGCAAATATTGCTGCGAAGCAACCTGCCGCACCACCGCCAACTACTGCAATTCTTCTCATATTTAGTACCTTTTTAGCATTTTATCAATTATCGGATGGAGCCTTATAAAGTACACTGCGGCAATTTTCCCGATTAACATATCATAGAGTAAAAATACAAAATTTGCGGCAACTAAAAGAACAATTCCGCCGTATTTGCCTAACTCTCCAAAATCACTCAAAGAAACACCAATAAGCTCCGCCAAAAAGCAGTATGACACAATTATTACTGCGTTAAATAAAATAAATTTTGCAATATAAGCCAAAATGATGCTTAATTTTTCTATGTATGCTTTTAAAACAACGTAGTACCCGAAAAAAACGATATATAAAAGCTTTGCTTCGTTTTCTGCAAATAAAAAAACGGGCAATACTGACACAACATAACTTAAAATTGCCCACTTACCTCCAAGTTCTAAGAAGCAAACTAAAATTGCAAGACTTGCAATTGCAGGCACAGAATAAGTAAAAAACGGAAAATATGCCAAAAGCATTAAAACTACAGATATTGCAGAGCAAATAGCCGCAAATGATATTTTAACAGAACGTCTCATTTTAGCAACAACGTATCAAATCGCCGCCCATGCATTCGCAGCAGCAATCTGCGCACCAGAGTGCCTGACACATATCACAAGCGGAACACCCGCCCATATTAGGATTTGCGGCATATGGATTATTAGATCTTGTAAATCCATTTCTTGAGCGACCCATACGGTTTAAAGCGTCTCTATATTCGGGATTTTGAGGGTCCATTCTGCAAGCTGTAGCAAAACAGGTATAAGCATTGTCAAACCATCCGCGTTTATATAAAACAGTGCCGTTTAAAAAATACCACTCGGCATTTCTTTGTTCAATCGGAACTGCATCTAATGCGCCTTGAGCATCATCAAATCTTCCGGAAGATATCAGCTCACGAATATTCGGAAAATTTGTTGTACCTGAATAATTATTACCTTTTTTATGCGACTTACGTTCACGCATTATTTCGTCATATGCGGAATTAATTTCCTCCATTTTTTCTTCTGCCAAACCTGACAAAGGATTATCAGAGTAATTATCCGGATGATATTTTTTTGCCAGCTCTTTATATGCTTTTTTTATTTCTTCATCGGTCGCATTTTTATCGACGCCTAAAATCTCATACGGGTTGTTCATTATTTTTCTCCTTAAACACGTTATTTCTCGCAAAATCAAGACCTAAATAAATTATGTTTCCTATTATATCTTTATACTTGTAAATTATAAGTTTTTCAAATGCGAGCGCCGCTTCACTTTGACAAAAGTTTAAAGAAAACTTCAAGCTATCGGCTGCTTCTTTTTTTGTTTTGTACAAATTTTTTAAAAAATTAAATCTGTTCTTTTTTATATCCTCTTCAATATCAGCGGCAGCATCTGTTAAATATATCCACTTGCCTAAGCAATAACCAAGCCTATAAAGCGGCTTCTCATTATCTTTTGATATCGATTTAAAGGCGTTTCCAAGCATAATTGCGGTTGGCTCTGAAATTTCATCGATATTTGAGCAATTATTAGCTTCGAGTTGATTTTGCAAATTAATATAATTTGAAGCATATGCGTCATACTCAGGAAAAAGCTTAGATGCTTTATTATAATAGCGCTTATAAATTTTAGAAGCAAGCATAAAAAACAACTTTTTAAAGCCTTTTTCATCTTTAACATTGTCTAAAAGCTTATAATATAAAAGTATTGCCGCCATAGCCGCAGTTGTATCAAGACTGTTTTTATTTTTAAGATATTTGCATTTTTTTAAAGGGTTGTACACGCAGTGACGACTTTCAATATTATCACATCCGTCTTTAAGCGCTATTTCTAAAAATGCCATAAAAGTAAAATCATAGCTTAAAGAAAATCTGGCAAAAATGCCATACTCCCGGCCTAATTTTTTGCATAAACTGCAGTAAACAGCTTTGTACATTTCATACTCTTTTATGCGTAGTTCATTTTTATTTGGTACGACATATCCAAACAAGCCCTTCACCGCCTTTTATCAATTATACTATAAAACCCGACACTAAAACAATATCTATATTAATAAATTGTAAATTATTTTAGCTTTTCAGCTAAAAACTTGCCGGTGTATGACTTGCTGTTTTTAGCTATTTCTTCCGGAGTTCCGGTTGCAATAATTTCACCGCCGCGAAGCCCGCCTTCAGGGCCTAAATCAATAATATAGTCTGCGGTTTTAATAACATCTAAATTGTGTTCGATAACAAGAACGGTGTTGCCGTTATCAACCAAACGAGAAAGTACCTCTAAAAGCTTTTTAACGTCATCTGTATGAAGTCCCGTTGTGGGCTCGTCCAAAATATAAATAGTTTTACCGGTAGCTCTTTTTGAAAGTTCAGTTGCAAGTTTTACACGCTGCGCTTCACCGCCGGACAACGTTACCGCACTTTGACCGATTTTAATATAACCAAGGCCTACCTCGTACAATGTTTTAAGCTTTTTATGAATTCGCGGTATACTTTCAAAAAAGTTCATTCCTTCTTCAACGGTCATTTCAAGAACATCATAAATGTTTTTGCCTTTATAGTGCACTTCAAGTGTTTCGCGATTATAACGCTTACCGTCGCACACATCACAAGGAACATAAACGTCCGGTAAAAAGTGCATTTCAATTTTTAAAATGCCATCGCCTTCACAGGCCTCACATCTGCCGCCCTTTACGTTAAAAGAAAATCGTCCGGCATTATATCCGCGCATTTTAGCGTCTTTAGTTTGACTAAACAGCTCGCGAATATCGTTAAATACGCCTGTATATGTCGCAGGATTAGATCTTGGTGTGCGGCCTATTGGCGACTGATCTATATTAATTACTTTATCAAGGTGTTCTATTCCCTGACACGAAGAAAATTTACCCGGATGTTCTTTGGAACGCATTAAAACAGATGATAAATGTTTGTAAATTATTTCATTTACAAGTGAAGACTTACCGGAGCCTGATACCCCGGTTACAGCAACAAAAACGCCTAATGGAATTTTAGCAGTAATATTCTTTAAATTGTTTTCTTTTGCGCCTTTAAATACCAGATAATCGCCGTTTGGTTTACGGCGCATTTTCGGTACCGGAATTGTTTTTCTTCCGGATAAATAATCTCCGGTTATTGATTCTTTGCAATCGGCTACTTCTTTAGGTGTGCCAGCTACTATTACCTTGCCGCCGTGCACACCGGCACCGGGACCAATATCCACAATATAATCAGCGGCTCTCATTGTATCTTCATCATGTTCAACTACAATTAGCGTATTGCCTAAATCACGAAGACGTTTTAAAGTTGCAAGCAACCTGTCATTATCGCGCTGATGAAGCCCAATACTAGGCTCGTCAAGAATATATAACACACCCATAAGCGACGAACCTATTTGTGTTGCCAAGCGAATTCGTTGGCTTTCACCTCCGGACAAGGTTCCGCTGCTTCTTGAGAGCGTTAAATAATCAAGTCCAACACTGGATAAAAAGTTTAATCTTGAGCAAATTTCTTTTATAAGCGGACCGGCAATTAAAGTGGCCGAATCACTAAACTTAAGGCCGTTTAAAAACTCAGAAGCGTCTACAACACTTAAAGCCGCTAATTCCTGAATGTTTTTACCACCTACAGTTACCGATAATGCTTCGGGTTTTAAACGTAAGCCATGGCAATGCGGACAAGGCAGTTCGCGCATTAAAGTTTCAATTTCTTTTTTTGAATATTCACTTGTAGTTTCTTTATATCTACGCTCTAAATTGGGAATGATGCCTTCAAATGATGAAACATAGCGTCCGCCGCCCCATTCGGAATTGCGAACCATATTTATTTTTTCACCGTTTGAACCATAAAGAATAACTTCTTTAGCTTTACTTGAAAGATCTTTCCACGGCGTGTTTACATTAAAACCATAGTGTTTACCAAGACCTTCATAATACATTCCGGCTATTGAATTTTGGGTTTTAACGCCAAGCCAACCACCGCCCCAGCCAAATGCTTTAATACATCCTTCCATTAGCGACTTGGTTTTATCCGGTACTAATAAATCTTCGTCGATTTTCATATGAAAACCAAGACCTGTGCAGCTGGGACATGCGCCGAACGGATTGTTAAATGAAAACATACGCGGCGTTAATTCCTGCAAACTTATATCATGTTCAGGACATGCGAAGTTTTGCGAAAATTCTAATATTTCATCTTCGCCGATAAGTATTTCAATTAAACCGCCGGAAAGCTCGGATGCCGTTTCTAAGCTGTCTGACAATCTTGATTTAATATCAGGTTTTAAAATAAGTCTGTCAACAACAACCTGAATGTAATGCTTGATATTTTTTTCAAGCTTAATTTCTTCGGATAAATCATATAAAATTCCGTCAATCCTTGCTCTTGAGTAGCCGGATTTTTTAATACGTTCAAGTTCTTTTTTATATTCGCCTTTACGGCCTCGTACAACAGGTGCCAAAATTTGAAATTTACTGCCGGAAGGTATTTCCATAATCTTGTCAACAATTTGATCGATAGTTTGACGGGATATTTCCCTTCCGCAAATTGGACAATGCGGGATTCCGACTCGTGCATATAAAAGCCTTAAATAATCGTAAATTTCAGTTACAGTACCAACCGTAGAACGAGGATTTTTAGAGGTTGTTTTTTGGTCAATTGATATTGCCGGAGACAGCCCGTCGATATAATCGACATTCGGCTTTTCCATCTGGCCTAAAAACATTCTCGCATACGAGGAAAGGCTTTCCATGTATCTGCGCTGGCCTTCAGCAAATATCGTATCAAACGCAAGTGAGGATTTGCCGGAACCCGAAAGTCCGGTAAACACAACAAGCTTATCACGTGGGATTGTAACATCAACATTTTTTAAATTGTGCTCACAGGCACCCTTAATTACAATTTTGTCGTTCAAAATATATACTCCTTAGCAGCTAATCTCTAAGCTCACGTATTTTATCACGTAGATATGCCGCATGCTCAAATTCGAGCATTTTTGAAGCTTGCTTCATTTCGGCGGTTAATTTTGCAATAATCTTTTCACGTTCATTTTTTGTAAGCTTTTTATTGCTGAATTTTTTATCTGCAGTAGTTTTTGGCGTAATTTCAATAATTTCACGAACATCTTTAACAATTGTTTTTGGAACAATGTTATGATCTTCGTTATACTTTTGCTGAATGCTGCGTCGTCTTAAAGTTTCGTTAATTGCATTATACATTGAATTTGTAACATTATCTGCATACATAATGACTTTACCATTAGCATTTCTTGCAGCACGGCCGATAGTTTGTATTAAAGATGTTTCGCTGCGTAAAAAGCCTTCTTTATCGGCATCCAAAATTGCAACCAAAGAAACTTCAGGAATATCTAAGCCTTCGCGCAAAAGGTTTATTCCTACAAGCACGTCAAATTCACCAAGTCTTAAATCGCGAATAATCTCCATGCGCTCAATAGTATCAATATCATAATGCATATAACGAACTTTAATGCCGGTATTTTCAAGATATTCGGTAAGACTTTCTGCCTGCTTTTTAGTTAGCGTTGTAACAAGCACACGTTCGTTTTTATCTATCCTTGCATTAATTTCGCCGATTAAATCATCAATCTGTCCGTCGGTTGGCTTTACAATTACTTCTGGATCAATTAAGCCGGTTGGCCTTATAACCTGTTCAACAAGCTGAGCCGACTTTTCCCTTTCGAATTCGCCGGGAGTAGCTGAAACAAATATTACCTGTCCGATTTTATTATAAAATTCATCAAAATTTAAAGGCCTGTTATCAAAAGCAGATGGAAGGCGAAATCCGTACTCAACTAAATTTTCTTTTCTTGCACGGTCGCCGCCATACATTCCCCTAACCTGAGGTAAAGTTACGTGGCTTTCATCTACAAACAGCAAAAAATCATCAGGAAAATAATCTAAAAGTGTAAAAGGTATACTACCGGGCGCCCTTCCGGAAAGCACGCGCGAGTAATTTTCAATACCTTTACAGGTGCCAATTTCCTGAAGCATTTCCATATCATATTCGGTGCGCTGCCTAATGCGCTGTGCTTCTATAAGCTTGCCGCGCTCAGTAAAGTATTTTACGCGCTCTTCCATTTCATCATTAATCCTTGCAATCGCAATCTTCATCTCATCAGGAGGAACTATATAATGGCTTGCAGGATAAATGCCGATATGGCCTAAAATGGTTTTTTGTTCACCGGTAAGCGGATTTATTTCAGATATTTTTTCTACCGTATCACCAAAAAATTCAATTCTAATAGCATTTTCATGAGAGTATACGGGAAAAACCTCAACCGTGTCGCCTCTGACGCGAAATTTATTGCGAATAAAGTTTATATCGTTGCGCTCATATTGCAAATTTACAAGCTTTTTTATAAGATCGTCCCTTGAAAGCTCCATATCGGGTCTTACGGAAATAATCATATTTCGGTAATCTATAGGGTTACCAAGACTATATATACACGAAACACTGGCGACAATTATTACATTTCTGCTTTCAGAAAGTGCGCATGTAGCCGAATGACGAAGCTTATCAATTTCATCGTTTATAGATGAATCTTTTTCTATATAAGTATCACTGCCTGGAATATAAGCTTCAGGCTGGTAATAATCATAGTAAGAAACAAAGTATTCAACATGGTTATTTGGAAAAAACTCACGAAATTCCGAACAGAGCTGCGCCGCTAAGGTTTTGTTGTGCGCTAAAACCAAAGTCGGTCTATTGGCTTTAGCAATTATATTTGCCATTGTAAAGGTTTTACCGGAACCGGTAACACCTAATAAAACCTGTTCTTTTAAGCCATCTTCAAGCCCTTTTACTAATTTGTCTATCGCCTGCGGCTGGTCGCCCGTCGGCATATAATTTGAGTGTAAAACAAACTTGTCCGCCAAATTCTCACTCCCTTATTTAATATTATACTACAAAATCCCTAATAAGTAAACAAAGGAACAGATTAAAATCTGCTCCTTTTGATTGAATATGATTTTGTTCTTTTTTCAGATGCCTAAAATCGGTCTTGATACGTGAATATTAAAGAACTCTATAAGCGGGCCCATAAAGAATGCGGTTATTATAGTGCCGATACCAACAGATCCCGAAATTTGCAACAGATTGAATCCAGCAAAACACATAAGAATAACCCCCAGCATCACGCAAACAAGATCACATATCATCCTACAATATGAAAACTTGATTTTTTTTTGCCTGCAAGACCAAACAAGCGAGATTGCATCATAGGTGGAAACCCCTAAATTGGAGGTGAAATACAAAGATGATGAAAAACTGAGCAAAACTATTGCAAAAAGGAAAACCGCCACTCTCGCACCAAGCGAGATATCGGGCATGATTTTTCCGCAGATCGACTGCGAAAACTCTGCTATATACCCAAGCAAAAAAAGATTAATAAAAGTTGCAGCGCCTATTTTTTTGCGGTCGAGCAAAAAAACCGCAATCAGCAAAACAACATTAGTAATAACATAAAGCGTACCGAATTTTATCGGTATTACCGCATCAAGGCCGCTCATAAGTGACTGAAAAGGATCAACGCCAAAAGCGGAAAATTTAAAAATGCCCACACTTATTCCGCTGAGTATTACACCAAAAGTGCTCATAATAATCCTTTTGGTCAGTTTATTCATCATTTTGCTCCTTAGTATCTATAATCGCATAATCGTATGCGTTTATAACGATTGTTTTTCCTCTTTTATCTTTTTGTGGTATATGCAGTTCGTAATTTCGATGAATATGGCCATGTATAAAATAAGAAGGCTCATACTTTTCCAGAAGAGTATTAAAACAATCAAAACCTTTGTGCGCCACGGTATCAAGGTCATTTAATCCACCGGCAGGAGCATGGGTAAGCAGAATATCAAATCCACCGTTTTTTCTTATGGTAAACCATAGCTTTTTTATGCGATTGCACATCTGCCGCTCGGTGAACATATAATCGCCATCTCGGTATTTATGAGAACCACCGAGCCCTAAAATCCTAAGCCCCTTATATTCCACTATATTATCTTCTGCGCAAATGCACCCTTCAGGATTGCTATTATACCCGTCATCGTGATTTCCGTGAACATATATAAGAGGGCAGTGTGCCATGGTTACCAAGAATTCCAGATACTCCGCCTTTAAATCTCCGCAAGAGAGTATTAAATCAAAACCATCAAGTTTGCCGGGTTTATAGTATTTATAAAAACGGTCCGATGGAACATCTGATACCGCAAGTATTCTCAAAGGAGCGCACCTCCCTTTTTGCTTGAACCAAATCTTGCCTGGTGTATTCCCACCGTATCAACGGTTGATTTGCCTATATCACTCAGTTCATCATAGGCCGGAATAGTGCCCACAATATTATCAACAAGATAATCCATATTGATTATCTGTTCAAGGCTCAACTCTCTTTGCCCTGCGCCGATAATATCACCGTTTTGTGTTGCAAATGGCGTTAAAAACGGCTTGCCGGCACCACTAATAATACTATTGCGGAAAAAATCGGCAAATCGTCTTGAAGCCTGAGGCAGAGCGGGTGCATACTCTAAATCTACCACTCCTGCCGACATTCCCCAGTAATAGTTGAGCGCCCTTGTGGTGTTTACATACTCGATTTTTATCGTTTCATCAAGTGCCGCGCGCAAAATTCTCTCATAATAAACGCCCCATTTCCAAACCGGAACCGCCAAAAGTTCGCTCTTTTCGTTTTCTATATGCGAAAGCCCGAAACTTTTTCGTTCATCTTTAGAATATCTCGCGGTATCCTGTGAAGAGATAAGGTGAATATTTTGACTGCTCAAAGAAATAGCGGCATCTTTTGCCCCTTTTACCGATGACCATTCCAAAAACACCTTTGCCCCGGGATTTGCCATCTGGGCGCCGAGAGCAAATGCATTGATACCCGCAATCTGGCCGAATATCGGGTAATCGCAAACATAACCCAGCCTGCCGCTTTTGGTGAGTGAACCGGCAAGAACACCTAGTATAAATTTAACCTCGTACATTCTCGGGTAATATGTGCGAACATATCTGTGCGAAATATTGAGAGAACAGTTCATAATTGCTATTTCGGGATGATCTATAGCCGCCCTGAGAGAAGCATTTAGCATTCTGGGCGAGATGGTAAAGATGATTTTATTGCCATCACTTATAGCCCTTTTAAGAGTTTTTTCTATATCTGAATATTCTAAGCATTCATAGTATGAAGTTTCAACTTTATCGCCTAGAACCGTTTGAGCATGCCTGCGCCCCATCTCGTGCTCGTTTACCCAGCTCGATTTTTCATAAGGCTTATCATAAATAAAAGCCGCCTTTAATTTGGTGGGTTTTGCAATATTTAAAACCATAGCCATCACCGATGGTTTTTTGCCTTCTGTCGGTGATTCTTTAAGTTCTATGGCATCATCTTTTTCTTTAAGAGATATTTCTTCCCACATCTTTTTTAGGTTTATGCCGATTTTGGTTTCGTTTGCGTGTTGAAGTTCGGTAAAACCGTAAACCTGAATATAACTGAGCATAGCATCCCCTACCGTGTGCTTATGCTCGTTGCCGCCATTCTCGTAGTATGCTTTTTCAAAAAAGTAATATGTACTCGAAAAACGGCGTCTTTCCTCCTCGGTCCAGTAATCATCGGTTTTTTTGCCCATAAAACGCAATAATTCTCTGTAACTGCCGCTTTTAGAAAACTCGATAAAGTTTATTTTACTGTATTTATTGAATTCCAGATATTCAAGATATAATTTAACCTCTTTTGTATCTTTCTTTTCAGGCATAATTCTTATAACCTCTGCCTGAACAGAATAAGCACCGCAGAATTTTAAAACGCTAACACGCTTGTTTCCCTCTTCAACATAGTAACGGTTAAGATACTCGTAAACCTTCACCGGTTCACGAATACCTTCGATTAAATTAGAGCGATAAAGCGCCTCCCATTTATTGGAAAACTCGGTGTTTTCTTCAAGAATGGGCATAAAGTTTGCGGCAAAAGAGTTGGTTCGGTTTCCGGTTTTTGTTCCCACAATAAACCATACGGGAATCTGAACAATGCCAAGCCTTATGCCGTTTAATGCGCGCTTTGGTGAAACAATATCATCAAGTGCCGGAAGATATGGATTCAAGCCCTTTGAGGTGCGGATACGAACCTCTTTCAGCCCGAGTTTTAATGCTTCTTTATAAAAAAATTGTTGTGGCATAAATTACTCCTGCATTATGTTTTGCTTTTGCAAAGCAGCCATATAAACTCATATGGCTCAAGTTTGCCGCTGATTCCGTTTGTTTTCTCACCTGTTACAAGATTTATTCCCATGCAGGTTTCAGGTGTTTCTATAGCCTGATTATCTGCACTGAAATTGAATACGGCATATAATCTCTCGCCATCTCTATCACGCACCAACCCCAAAACATGATCATTTCCGGTAAACATGGTTTTGAAATCCGCATCGGTATCAAATATCGCATTTTTGCGGCGAATATCGAATAGCGATAATAGTGCCTTATATATTCTGTTTTCAAGGGTATTTCTCTCATTTCTGAGTTTTGCTTTTTCCCACTCAAACTTTCCACGATGAAGATATCTGCTGTCGGCCGCTTTTTCGGGATCATTATGATAACCGTAATCATTAAGCCTGCCGATTTCATCGCCGCTGTAAATAACCGAAATGCCGCTTAAAGTAAGCATATATGCGTGAAGCATAATATCACATTTTATAGCAACTTCAAGTGCTCTCGGGTCGTTTTGCTCAAGTGCTGTTTCTATTCCGCAAAGGCTTGCCGTTGTGCCGCAAAGTCTGGCATCACCAAGACTTTCGCTATCGTTATACAATTCGCCCCTTGCGGCGGAACCAGGAAATTTTCCGGTGAAATAATCATTCAAAAATCTTTTGTGAGGGATTTCGCCCATACCAAAGCGAGATAAGAAGCCATAATCAAGCCCCCAGCCTATATCATCATGGCAACGCAGATAGTTGATAAAAACATAATCCTTAGGAAGATTACCTATCTTTTCCGTTTGTTGTTTTAAAAGCCTTGTATCCTTTGTTGCCACCGTATGCCATATACTTGCCATAGTGGTAACATTGTAAAGCATATGACATTCAGGTTTTTCTTTTGTGCCGAAATAAGGTGCCACCTTATCTGGTTCCATCACAACTTCGCCCAGCAGCAATACTGATGGACACACTATCTCCGTAATAATTCTGATCATGCGCACCAGTGTATGTACCTTTGGCAGATTGCGGCAGTTTGTACCGAGTTCCTTCCAGATATAAGGCACCGCATCAAGCCGAATAATATCAATACCCCTGTTACATATATATAACATATTGCATACCATATCATTAAAAACCATGCAGTTCCCGTAGTTTAAGTCCCACTGATAGGGGTAGAATGTGGTCATAACAATATCACCGTTTGAAAGGGTGGTAAAACTACCCGGTGCGGTGGTGGGGAAAACCTGCGGCACCGTTTTTTCAAAGGTGTTTGGTATTTCGGGGTTATCAAAGAAAAAGTATCGCTTGCGCATTTCCTCATCGCCGGCAGCCGCCGCAAGTGCCCACTCATGCTCATCACTTGTATGATTCATAACAAAATCAAGGCAAACACTGATACCGTTCTTGTGGCACTCGGCTGTTAGGTTTTCAAGATCCTCCATTGTCCCTAGGGAGGGTTCTACCGATCTGAAATCCGCAACGGCATAGCCGCCATCACTTTTTCCCTTTGGGCTTTTGAGGATCGGCATTAAGTGAAGATAGTTGATCCCGCTTTCCCTTATATAATCAATTTTTGAAATAACACCTTTTAGGTTATCTGCAAAATTATCAACATACATCATCATCCCAACCAGTTTATTAGTGCTGTACCAGTCAGGCTCTTTTTCACGCAATCTATCAAGTTCTTTAAGGGCATTTTTGCGTTCTTTATAGTATTTATACATCTCACCGCAAAGCCAATCAAACGCCTTTTGATCGTTATTATAAACCTCACAATAAAGCCACTTCAGTTCATCATATCGAGGTTTTAGCCTATCGGCAAACTCTTTTGCTCTTTTTGGGGATTGATTCATCTGATTACCTCATCATAACTCGGCATAGCGGGTATGGCACCGCTTCTTGAAGCAGTTATGCTAGCTGCTTTGTTTGAAAAAGCCAAAAGTTTTTTAACCTCATCATTTGTAAGAGAAGATGGATCATATTTGCCCAGTTTTACCATTCCGCTTAAGAATGCGCCAAGGAATGTATCACCCGCACCATTTGTATCGGCAACGGTTACCTTTATTCCCTCACTAAGACCTTTATGATCACCAAGCAGATAGTATGCACCTTTTGAACCGAGGGTTACAAGCACAAGCGGAATGTTGAATTCTTTTGCCAAAACCTCAGCCCCTTTTCCTATATCGGAATTACCCGAAAGAAGCGGTAATTCATCATCAGATACCTTGAGAATATCTACCATATTCAAGGGCTTTTTCATCATCTTGATTGCCTCTTCCCTACCGCCCCACAGGTTTGCCCGATAATTGGGGTCATAAGAGATTGCAGCGCCCATTTCTTTTGCTCTGTGCACTGCACTGATGGTTGCCGTTCGGGAGGGCTCTTCGGTCATGCTTACTGACCCGAAATGCACAATATGTGCACTTTGCAGCACGCTATTTGATATTTCACTTTCCGAAAGCCGGGTATCTGCAAAACCTTTACGATAAAAGGCAAAATCCCGCTCACCGCCATCTTTTAGTGATACAACGGCAAGGGTAGTATTTGCTTGATCGCTTATTATCATATTATCTGTATTTACATTGTTTTGCTTTAAGGTTTCCACCAGCAGGTTTCCAAATGCATCGTTACCCACCTTGCCTATAAATCCGGTTTTTGCACCGAGTTTTGCCGCCGCCACTGCAACATTTGCGAGCGCCCCTCCCGGGAATGCGTTATAAACCGGGATTCCCGTTTCAGATATTCCTGTTTGCGTTAAATCTATAAGCATTTCACCGATCGTAATTATATCAAGCATAATACCCTCCGTTATAAAAGATAAAAAGGTTATTCTTAAACAATAATTACAAAAGACCTATGTTCCCGAGTTTAGCAGGAACATAGATTTTTTTACATATCAAGTTTCTTTAAATCATCTATCATTTCATCATCATCATAATTATCGTCTGCAGTGATTGACATATTGCCGCCTTTAAGCAGTTCTTCTTCCTCGGGACTGCCCGGCATTATTTTTTCACCGTTCTCGGTCAGTATAAAATCTCCGTAACTATCAACAAGAGGTAAAAAGCGGTTGTAATCTTTGATCAGAAGCCTGGATGTGAGCATAGTGATTGCACCAAACCCGAAGAAAAACCAACAAAATGCATAAAGCGGCATCATATGCGGATCGCTATATGTAAGATACAGCGGAAAAATATGGAAAAACAAATTTATCGGAATAAACCACGGCTTGTGAAAAGCAAAATAAACGGCGTTTCTTATATGCGCCGATATTTTTCCTTCAAATGCCGCAATTGATGGGAAGGTATAAATAACAATAAGTGTTGCAGAAAGTAAAACAGCATATATTGCATACTGAAAACTATTCAGAAATCCACCCGCCTGCAGGCAAACTCTTATACCCATATAACCTATTCCGCACACAATCAAATAAAAAATCCACACAGCGCCGGATTGCAAAAAAGAAGATTTAAAACCCAACCAAAACTGTTTGAACGGGTTGGTAACACCGTTTGAGCGAAGGGTTTTAAGCATAACACGATAAAGTCCCGTGATGGCGGCACCTATGGTGATTACGGGCAAACTGAACAAAACAAACATAAGGTTTGCACAAACTATAACACCTATTTTGGTCATTACCTTGCCGAAAGCACTATCATTACTCATAAAAGAATTAAGAAAATTATGCACCTTAAAAATCCTCCTCCAACACAAAATCTATAAAATCTTCCACCTGATTTATGTTTTCACTTTTGGCCCCTATACCAAGAGCGCAACTGCCGGTATATATATGATATTCGGTCATTAGCAAGCTATCGCTCAAATCTATTCCCACCGCAATTGGTTCTTTGTGATCTTTATCATCTTTTGGCGGAGTATAATAGATAAAACGTTCCCCGTATTTTTTCTTTATTGAGGTGCAACGTTCATCATCAAGGTCCATAAGTCTGCCGCTTTGTGCAAGGGCTGCAAGCGAATCATTCTCCATAGTGATCGCATCCAGTTTCCCGGAATCCGCAAGGGTGATAAACCTATTGAAATAGGTGTTTCCGCTCGTTTGATTTTTAAGATAATCAAAATAAGATTCATCGATAAAATCAACCTTTTTTTCTTTCAGATCATAGCCGGTTTTCTTGGTGAAATCCCGCCAGAGTTTTGAATTATTGCCAAGATCGGCATTTGTGTTGGCAAAGTTTACCATGATCCAGTTATCGGGAATATTAGTGGCAATACGAACCGCCAAAAAAGTGCCGAAACCAAGTACAAAAATCACTGCCACAATCGGGATCCAGAAATATGTCCAGATATATCTGATTTTTTCTTTTGTAGATAGTTGCTTTATTTTCTCTTTTTCTTCAGACCAAATAATCTTGTTCGGATTCAATTCTTTTAACTCCTATAACAAACGGTTTTATTATTTATCTATTTCATTTATATCTATCTGCATGGATGGGTAATCACCCATAAGCATCGGGAAGGTGTAGCCCCCCTGCATAAGTGCAATGCCAAGGCAGTTGAATTCTCCGTTTACCGAGTATAATGCATCAGGTTTAAGCCCCTTAAGGCGAACATGAACAGATATATAGTTTGCAACCGGATCGGTAACAACAATGCTCACAACACTGTGGCTCTTTTCCCCGTTAACATACTGCCAGGCGAAATAGTTTGATTTATCATCTATATTGTTCAATCGATAGTGTTTTCCGTTGTGAACAATAGGTTCTATCGCCTTGAAGCGTTTTATCTGCTCCTTTATTTCATTGCATTCTTCATCTGATAATTTGGTAAGATCAAGTTCATAACCAAACGCACCGGACATAGCCACAACAGATCGTGTTCCAATGGGTGTTTTTCTACCGGTTTGATGGTTTGGAGAAGCACTTACATGCGCACCCATACTGCTCGCAGGATAGCCGAAGGAAGTTCCGTTTTGTATTGCAAGACGAGAAATGGGATCAGTATTATCCGAGCACCAAATCTGCGGAAAATAATGAAGCATTCCCGCATCAAATCTTCCGCCGCCGCCTGCACAACCCTCAAACAAAACATCGGGGAATTTCTTTATCAGTTTTTCACACAGGCTATATAAGCTTAGATAGTAACGATGAATTACCTCGCCCTGACGTGAAGAAGGTATGGCGTGGGAATAAACATCCGAAATCGAGCGGTTAAAATCCCACTTGATATAAGATATATTGTAATTCTCAAGCAGATTGGAAATGGTATTATATAAATAGTTGTGAACCTCTTCACGGCTCAGATCCAACACAAGCTGGTTGCGGCTCATCATAGGCGCACGACCTGGAGCGGTAAGTGCCCAATCGGGATGGTTGCGATAAAGATCGGAGTTTTCGTTTACCATTTCGGGCTCTATCCAAAGACCGAACTTAAGCCCCATACTGTTGATCTTTTCTATAAGCCCATCAAGTCCGTTTTTCAGTTTTTTTACATCGGGAGTCCAGTCGCCGAGGCCTGCGTTATCATCGTTGCGATTTTTAAACCAACCATCATCCAGAACAAAAAGTTCAACCCCTAAATCTTTTGCCTTTTTAGCGATTGTAAGCAGTTTTTCCTCATCAAAATCAAAGTATGTTGCTTCCCAGTTGTTTACAAGAACCGGTCTATGAGACAGTTTATACCTGCCCCTTACAACATTATTGCGAATAATATTGTGATAGTTGTGCGAAAGATTCGCCAATCCATCGGCGCAGGTTATTATTACCTCAGGTGTATGGAATGATGTTTCGGGCGAAAGTTCCCAGCGAAAACGATCATCACTTATACCCATTAAGGCACGAACACTATCAAACTGATCGCGTTCAACCTCAATTTTGTGGTTGCCTGAATACATCAGCATCATACCGTAACACAAACCGTTTTCCTCGTTTGAATCCTTATCGCACAGAATAATAAACGGATTGTGCTGATGGCTCGACATTCCTCTGACCGACTGCAATGTATGTATACCGTGGAACAGCGGAACACGTTCGGGCTGACGCTCCATGCAATGCCTTCCGTGGAAATGAATCATATCCCAATTACCAAACGGCAATTCCAAGCACGCCGATGATGCTTTTCTAAGCCAAATGATTTCTTTGCCAACGTTTGTTATTTCTGCGGCACGGGTTATTATATCAAGTTCTTCAAATACACCGTAATATAATCTAATATGCATATTTGCGGCATTATCTATAAGGGTTACCACAAGTGTTTCGGCTTCATCACCGTTATCATAAACAGAGGGTAGCCCCGGTATAGAATATTTTCCGGCGAATATTTCGTGCTCAACATAACGAAACTCTGCACATCTGGTTCCATCTGAGCAGGAAGCGGCAATACTGTTGATCCTGAAATCCCCTACGCCAAACGATGTATATTCCTGCGCCATACAATCGAGTGAATAGGCACGGTTATTCCGCATATTATACGGGTTTCCGGAAAATCCGTGCTCATATGTGCGGAATGTATAAGACATATCATTTTGCCCGATTTTTGCACCATAGTATAAATGCTGCAAATAACCGAGTTCATCTATTTTCATTTGATAAACGGTATTTTTTGTTTCTATTATCAGTTGTTTTTTATCTTCAAGATAACGTATGCTCATATCGGTTCTCCATTTTGGTTTTATCTGTTTTTATTGCGGTATTCTCTCGGGCTGTACCCATAAAAACCTTTAAAGGTTTTGGAAAAGGTAAGCGGATTATCATACCCCACCCTGAATGCTATTTCCTGAATGGGATTATTGGTTTCTTTAAGCAGCTTGCACGCCTGTTTCATACGGCACTGCATAAGGTATTCCTGGGGAGAAACACCCATCTTTGCCTTGAAAAGATTGGTGAGATAACTTCTGTGAAGCCCCACATACCGTGCAACATCGCTGATTTTTGCAGTGGCATAATTTGTAAAAATAAAATCAGCGGCATATTTAACATAATCAACGCCCATATTCTCATTCTGTTTGCGGGATTTCTTTTCAACGGTACTATAGGAATCAACCGCCGTACTGATATATTCAAGAAGCAGTCCGGTTCTGTAATAAACATTTGATGGGTGAAGTTCTGCCTGATTAAGTGCATTTGTTACAATAGTATAGAATAAGCGGTGATCAACGTGGCAATCAAGAACATTAACACCATCGATAAATCCGGCCTCTTCCGCACATTCCTTTGCAAGCCTTCCGCCAAAGGTCATCCAACAGTATGTCCAAGGATCATTGCTATCTGCTCTGTACCACGTATCTTCTCCGGGTTTAGTTATAAACATCTGACCAAAGTGAAGTTCCGTTTCCCTGCCGTTAACGCTGAGAACACCCCTGCCCTTCAAAACAACATGCAGATGATAGCCATCCCTTCCTGCGGCATTAAAATAATAATCCGGCAGGCATTCTTCAACACCGCAAAGCATCAGATAAAGATCATCCGATATTCTTTGCTGATACACAAGGCATCTTACCTTAAGGGTGGTATATAGTTCAAAATCTTCAAGCATTTTCTCACCTCTGCTGATACTCTTAAATCAATTATACCAATCTCAAATAAAAAGCAAATTTCCCTATTCGCTTTTCATTTGGCATTGGTACTGCATTAAAGCATAAAAGCCGGAGATATCACAAAAAAGTAATACCTCCGGCACTTTTTTATCAAAGCTTATAGCTATTGTACCATGTCTTCTTATAGCTTGCCGCCTGAGGTAGCTATTCCTTCTACAAACTGCTTCTGGAAAATAACATATATAACCAGCATCGGAACAACCGCCAACACTGCTGCAGCCATCATATTAGGATAGTTGCTGCTGAACTGACCTTGCATTTTCGCAAGACCTGCGGAAAGCGTGGTAGTTTCCTTATTAGTGCAAACGATCATCGGCCACATAAGATCTTTAAACGCAAACAATGCCGTGAATATACCGAGCGATACCATTGAGGAACGAGTAAGCGGCATCATAATACGCAGGAAACGTTGACCGATATTGCATCCGTCAATATCTGCAGCCTCTTCAAGATCTTTAGGTAATCCTTCATAACCGGTTTTAAGAAGATATGTTCCGAAAGCCGTTACGATACCGGGGAATACAAGTCCCGAAACGGTATTTAAAAGTCCCAAGTTTGAAACCATTAAATACTGCGGAATGATAAAGATCTGTGAAGGTATCATCATTTGAACCAATACAAGACTAAAGAAAAAGTTTTTACCCGGGAACTTAAGGCGTCCGAATGCGTAACCTGCCATCGTGGCGGTAAGGCACGCAAATACAACACGGAAAAATATCATAAGCAGGGTGTTTTTATAAAGGGTTATAAAGTTATAACTCAGCCAAACATCCGCAAAGTTTTCAAAATGCCATCCGTGTGCAGGTAAAAAATAGAACGGATCAACCGATATTGCTTCTTGATTTGTCTTTAGTGCCGTAAGTATCATCCAAGCGAAGGGAACCAGCATAATAATTGCCATGATTATGAGCACTATATACATTATCGCTTTGCTTGAAATATTTCTGACACGAGCGCTTTGCATAAGTCTGTTCCCCTTTCTTTACGGATGATAAACGAGTTTCTTTTCTGCTCGTTGAAGAATAAACGTAACAATCATAATGAATATAACAAGGAACATTACAACTGCCGCACCATAACCTTTGTTGCCCTGGGTGAATGCATATGTATAGAATACATAAACAATTGACTGTGTGTTCTGAAGTGCCAGGTTGGTTTTATCCATAACCATAAACATAAAGTCGAATATAGTAAGGGCACCGATTATTCTGGTTTGAACAATAAAGAAGGTTGTGGGTGAAAGCAACGGAACCGTGATATGGAAGAACTGGCGAATGCCGGTTGCACCATCGATTTCTGCCGCTTCATAATAGTCACCCGGTATTTCCTGAAGACCGGAAATAAAGAGCACCATATTGTAACCTATAACCGACCACACACCTATAACACCGATTGAGATCCATGCAATTTTAGGATTGGAGATCCACGCCACATTGGTGCCGAACACATTGTTCAAAAGTCCGAATTGTTGATTGTAAAGCCACTTCCATACCATGGCAACGGCTGCAGGCGCGCAAACCATAGGCAGGAAGAAAATTGTGCGGAAAAGGGATGTTCCCTTAAGTTTTTTATTGAGAAATACCGCAAGTATAAGTGCTATTACTATACCAAACGGCACTTCGATCAATGCATACTTTATAGTATTCCAAAGCGAATGCCAGATTTCACTTGAGGCAAGAACGGTTTTGTAATTTTCAATGCCTATAAATGTATTACCCTTGCCAAAGTCACCTGTTTTATAAAACGATTGTATAAAAGTTTCAATCGCCGGATAGAAGTTAAGCACTATCAATCCTAAAATGGTGGGAGCAATAAAGCATAACGCCCATATTGCCTCTCTCTTCTGTGCTTTGGTGCGTTTTTTCTGCAGTGCTTTTTGTTTCATAAAACGCTCCTTAAGACATATATTATTTCAACGTGGGCGAGCCGAATTGAAAAATCCGGCTCTCCTTTATTAATAACTAAAATCTAATAAATTACTTTTCTGCAGCAATAGCATCTTCAATTATCTTCTGTGCATTTTCACAAGCCTTTGCCATAAGTGCGGCATCGGAAGGATTCTGCCAAGGATCAAGGAATGCACCTGCCTGCTGAATAGCATCTTCCCAAACTGTTGTATTGCGGGTATAAGGACGGAAGTAGAGGCTAAATTCTTCAGCCTTGATGAACGGAGAAACATCCATTCCCTTAAATGCATTTGCAAAATCTTCGGAAATTCCGATCATACCGCCCATGGTTACGCCTTTTTCAGCCTGAAGCTTCTGACCTTCTTCAGAGCAGAAGTAAGAAATAAGGCTATAGCATTCATCGGGTTTTGATGTGGCGGCAGAAGCAGCCCATCCAAGACCGTTATATGCTGACCAACGTTCTTCTTTTTCGCAAGTGCCGTTCTTATTTAAGTCTGCATAAGGAAGTAATGCCCATGCATAATCGTTATGTCCTTCAGCAGTATAGAATGCATTGATCATCCATGAACCCTGTGTGATCATGCCAACCTTACCGGACATGAACAAAGAATCGGTTCCGGTTTCTGCAACTACAGACTGCGGAGCGCCAACTGTTAAGAGTTTGCGAATCATTTCCATTCCGGCTTTTGATTCTGCAGAACCTATTGTTGTGCCCTTGTGATCATCTGTAATAACCTTACCGCCGTAGCAGTAAATTGCGTTGTACCAACCATCCTGGTTGTTTGATGTGTTCATTGCCATACCGTAAACATCACCTTTGGAATCTTCGGTGATCTTCTTAGCTGCTTCGTACATGTCATCCCATGTCCAGGCATCGGTAGGATATTTAACACCGTATTTATCGAATATTGCTTTGTTATAAAGGAGAGCGATTGTATCATGGTCTTTCGGAAGAGCGAAAACCTTTCCGTCATTACGTGTATACAAATTCTTAACGCCTTCATAGTATTTGGACAAATCAACCGAGCTGTCCTTAGAAATATAATCTGTTAAATCGAGGAGAAGATTGTTTTCCATATACATTTGAACTGTATTGGAGTGCATCCAGAATACGTCCGGCATTGTGCCGCCTGAAGCACCTGCTTCAAGAAGTGTCCAGTAGTTATCCCAGTCAACAACTTCTACGTTAACCTTAACACCGGTAGTTTCGGTCCACTTATCAGCGATTTCCTGAATACCCTTTTGCTGATTAGCGTCCCAGATATTTACTGTGATTGCATCTGAGCTTTTGCCGTTGCTGCCGCCGCATCCTGCAAAAACAGTTACGAGTACAGCAAGAGTTAAAATAAGTGCTAAAACCTTTTTCATAGAACTGCCTCCTAAAAAAATATTATGTATGTAAATGCACATAAATCATAGCCCACCGTGCATTACAGTGATATTTTACAACTAAAAACAACATTTCACTATGGTTGAATGTTGTGAAAACATAGAAATATGTTATATCTTTTTCATTTATAACTTTTGCGTTTTAAAACATATGTTGATTTTGTTTTTAATTTTTCCACAAAAATGATAACTGTTATACAAATTAAACATTAAAAATCAAACGAAAAACCACTGTTTTCTGCCGAAAATGCACATTTTTTATATATTATGAAGCTGATGTAAGTTCAAATAAATGGCTTAGTTATGCAGATTTTCGGCGTTTTTATACTAAATTGCTACACTATGTTCAAGTACATTATAACATTTTTCTGTCGTAAATACAACATTTTTGCATATTTATATTACATAGGGCTATATTCTTTTCCTGAATTTTAGGATAAAATGACTGTGTCGATATATTTATATATTGAACATAATCTTCATTTAAATGGCGTTTGCTCACTCCACTATATGAGCGGCGTACATCCAAAAAGGAGGTCAAATCACCGTAAGACTCACGGTGCGGCAGTGTGGAGACCTGCCGTAAATGCGGAGCAACAATATTCTGTTGCCCGTGAGGCGATTTTGCGGAGGCACTATCGTCAGAGTCGTGTTTATGTCCGAAGTAGTACTCAAAGGAATCAAGAAGATCTACGACAACAAGGTTACAGCCGTACACGATGTAAACCTACATATTAAAGACAAAGAATTTATTGTTCTTGTAGGTCCTTCCGGATGCGGCAAGTCCACCACCCTGCGAATGGTTGCAGGTCTCGAGAGCATTTCAGATGGTGAGCTGTATATTGACGGCAAACTGATGAATGACATTGTTCCGAAGGACAGAGACATTGCCATGGTTTTCCAGAACTATGCTCTTTATCCTCATTTAACCGTTCGCGAGAATATGGCTTTTGCCTTAAAACTCAAGAGAACCCCTAAGGCTGTGATTGATGAAAAGGTTAACGAAGTAGCCAATATTCTCGGAATCACTCAGTACCTCGACAGAAAACCAAAAGCTCTCTCCGGCGGCCAAAGGCAGCGTGTTGCCATAGGCAGAGCAATGGTAAGAAACCCCAAAGTATTTTTGATGGATGAGCCGCTTTCCAACCTGGATGCAAAACTCAGAAATGAGATGCGTGCCGAGATCATAAAACTCAGACAGCGTATTGATACCACCTTTATGTATGTTACCCACGATCAGACCGAGGCTATGACCCTTGCCGATCGTATAGTAATAATGAAGGATGGTTATGTTCACCAAATAGGCACACCGCAGGAACTTTTTGATAAACCGGTTAATCTTTTTGTTGCCGGATTTATCGGAATGCCGGTAATGAACTTCTTCAAAGGAAGCAAACTCTTGCTTGAAGATGATAAATACTATGCTGAGATCCGCGGTGAAAAATTTGAACTTAGCGAATTCCAGCAAAAAGCCCTCAAGGCAAGAGGCCAGAAGCCTGTAACTATCGTTGCCGGTGTTCGTCCGCAGTATATCACTGTTGGAAAAGGCAAACTTTCGGCAAAAATCGAAGTTAGCGAAATGATGGGAACCGAATACAATATTCACGCCACAAGCGGTGATGATGAGGTTGTTATGGTTATACCCACCATCGGTCTTGGTGCAGATGTTTCCATGGGCAAAGAAATAAAATTCGATGTTGCTCCGGAACTTATTCAGCTCTTTGATGAAGAAACAGGCAACAATCTGATTTGGTTCGATGAAAAATCTGCCGAAGCCAACGCTCCCGAGTGCGCTAAATATTAATCGATAACTTTTGGCGATTATTTTATTCGTAAATAAATAATATAAATATTTCCCCGAGCGGTAAAAACGCTTGGGGTAATATTATAAAATCGGAGGATTTATGGAACAAAAATTTGTAAACAAATTTACCCGTTCATTCGAAATTGAAAAGGAACTATATCGGTATCTTCACCTCACCTCAAGGCCTATTACTATATGTTATATTCTATTGGGTATAGTGCTTGTAGTAAATCTGGCTATGATCATAGCAAACGGACTTGCCTATGCAAATATGTCCATCTTTGCGATGTGCGTTATAGTTTTATTCGTTTTGTTTTTCAGGTATTATTCATCTGTTACAACGGCAAAAAAACGTTTTGCCGAAGAGACCAATAATAAAGGTGAAATAACAATCACTGCAACCCTTACAGATGATGAACTTTTAAGCGAATCTTCCGATAGAGAAAAGGCGATTATCGTGCCTTATTCCAAGATTGCAAAGGTGTTTTTAACAGATAACTTTTATATGATTCAAACCACGGATCAGATGATTTATGCTTTTAAAAAAGGGGCTTTTATAGCTGGAGAAGAAGAAAGTTTCCTACCGTTTGTAAATGAGATTATAAGTAAGAACAACCGTAAGCACAAATAATATAGGATCGATTTTTAAGTAGAATTTACTTGAAAAAGCAAAGAAGAAACAGAACCGATTGAAGAAATAGAGCAACCGGATGAAACCGAAGAGAATAAAGAAAGCATCAATAATACAGAAACCATTAAAGAAACCAAAGAAGCCGCAACTGCCACAGCAGAGAAATCACCTAAAACAGGTAACGGCATAGTATTCTTTGTGTTCTTAACTCTAATCAGTGCAGCATACCGCCACACTGATTATCAAAAAGAATAAGGTTTAACACCTCAAAAAAACACCACCCAAATGGGTGGTGTTTTTTTATGCAATAAATAAATTATTCTAGTGTTATGATGTGTTATTTAGTGTTATATAGTCCCGAAAAACCGCATAAAATGGGCATTTTTAAGACATAAGATGTGGTAGGAAACAAAGTATTCAACTAAGCCGTTTTCAAGCCCTTTTACTAATTTGTCAATCGCCTGCGGCTGGTCGCCCGTAGGCTTATAATTTGAGTGTAAAACAAACTTGTCCATATGAAACCCACTTATTACTCTTTAATATATTTTTTAGCCATTCCGCCTTCCGCGGTTTCCCGGTATATAACCTTTAAATCTTTTCCGGTTTCATACATTGTGTCAACAATCATATCAAAACTGATTTTCCTTGAATCAGCCAAAAAATCAGAAAGATTAACGGCGTTTAACGCCCGCATTGCCGCTATGGCGTTTCGCTCTATACAAGGTATTTGAACAAGCCCTAATATCGGGTCGCAGGTCAGTCCCAAATGATGTTCAACGGACATCTCTGCCGCGTATTCTATCTGCTCAAGGTCAAGTTCAAACAGTTCGGAGACCGCGGCAGCAGCCATGGCGCATGCGGTACCTATCTCCGCCTGACAGCCGCATTCCGCACCGCTTATAGAAGCATTTGTTTTTATTAGGTTTCCTATTATCCCCGCGGTGGCAAGAGAATGAATTATTTCTTCATCAGAAAATTTTCGCTTTTGTTGAAGATACTTTAATACCGCCGGAACAACACCGCAGGAACCGCAAGTGGGCGCGGTAACTATTTCGCCGCCCGAAGCGTTTTCTTCGCTTACCGCGTAAGCATAAGCGCAAATCAGACGGTTTGTTTTTGTTTCCTCTGTTTCGTCAATATGCCTTTGCCTAGATAGGTACTTTGCCTTTCTTTGAAGCCCTATCCCGCCTTGTAATATACCTTCGGTTTCAAGTCCTCTCATGATCGCTTTCTGCATCGTTTCCCAGATTTTTTCAAGATATTTCCAAATATCTTTGCCTTCGCATTCCTCCACATATTGCCAGATACGAATATTATTGCTCCTGCAATACCGTGAGATCTGAGTGAAGGAATTCAAGTCATAAATATCCGAATGTTCGTGCTTTGATTCGCCTTCGGCGATTATTTCGCCCCCGCCAATGCTGTAATACCGCTTTTTTGAAACAACACTGCCGTTATTCAAGACCATTAAATCCATCATATTGGGGTGATATTCAGTAGGAGTTATTTCATCAAATTCCACCGAAAACTTTTTACCGACGAAAGCGTCACGCAAAACAACGTCTGTCATATGCCCTTTACCGGTCTTTGCCAAAGAGCCATATAAAACCGCCTTATAGTCTTTCCCGTTCGGGTTTTCCGCCAAAAATTGCTTTGCCGCGAAAAACGGACCCATTGTGTGTGAGGACGACGGGCCTCTGCCTATTTTATATAAATACTTTAATGATTGCATATTTATCGTTCCAATACCGTTATTTTATATTTCACCTTTTTATCGCATTACGCGAATTCGGGTCACATTATTTTTTGATTTATCTTGTTTTATTATGTGTTATTTAGTACTATTAAGTACCGGAAAACCGCATAAAACGGGGATTTAAGAAGCATAAGATGTGATAGAAAACAGATTATTCAACCGCGTTTTCGGGGAAGAACTCGCAGAACTCACTTCCCTGTTAATGATTATACAACAAAATGTTCTGCAAGTAAACAGTAACAGATAAATTTATAACTGTTATGAGCCCGTAAAATATGCTTTTGATTTTTTAAACAATTGTTTCTTTTTAATTTCTTTTATGGTATAATTTTTGCAGATAGTTAAAAACATTTAGATTATTCTTAAATCAACAACAATTGGAGTAATAATTATGGCAAATTTTACGGAAAAAGCGATAAAAGAAACTTTTATTGAGTTGTTGGAGGAGCATCCGCTTTCACAGATAACAATAAAAGATATTGTTAAAAAGTGTGGCATAAATCGCAACACTTTTTATTATCACTATGACGGTATGCCTGCCCTAATAGCGGAAATCATCGAAGAAGAATCGAAATCCATTATAAATAAATACCCCTCCGTTTCCTCTATTGTTGAATGTTTCGATGCAATGGTTGAATTTACCACTCTAAAAAAACGCCCGATTATGCATATCTTTCGTTCGGTAAACAGAGAGGTCTTTGAGAAAAACCTAATGGCCGTAAGCGATTATTTTGTTTGCAACTATGTAAATACGGCGCTTAACGATATTCCGATTAGTGAATCAGATAAAAGGACGATTATAACCTATTACAAAAGTGTTTGTTTCGGTCTTGTGATAGAGTGGCTTAACTGTGAAATGAGCGCGGATTTTGCAAATGAAATACGCCGGATTTTTCTTCTTAAAAAAGACTTTGCCGAAGAGATTGCAGTTCTTTTACAGGGACAAGTTTAATTATAGAATATCAGTCATTTTTATGCTCGTGTCTAAAAAACAGACGCGAGCATAATTTTATCTATATTTATTTTCGAGTACTGCTATATAATATCATATATAAACTAAATTAGGAGGATATGCAATGCATTTTTCAAAGACGGTAGTAAAATTCCGTATTCCCATACTGATATTAACAGTTATTTTAATGATACCTTCTGTTATCGGTATGTTTGCTACCCGAGTCAATTATGATATGCTAAACTACCTGCCGAGCGATATGGAAACAGTCGTAGGGCAAAAAGAATTGTTAAGAGATTTTAACAAGGGTGCATTTTCGTTTATTATTCTTGAAGATATGCCTGAAAAGGATGTTGCGAAGCTAAAAGAGAAGATTGCCGAAGTTGAGCATGTAGATACAGTGCTTTGGTATGATTCTTTCGCAGATTTATCGGTTCCTATGGAAATTCTTCCTGACGAATTTTATTCGGCATTCAATACGGAAAACTCCACTATGATGGCGGTTTTTTTCGATACGGGAACATCTGACGATTTAACTATGAAAGCTGTACAGCAAATCAGGTCTATTTGTGGAAGACAGTGCTATGTTTCGGGTATGACTGCGCTTGTAGTCGATCTAAAAGACCTTTGCGAAAAAGAAGAGCCGATTTATGTGGCTCTTGCGGTTATACTCGCTTGTATTGCTATGTTTGTATTGCTTGACGGATGGCTTGTTCCGATTGTCTTTCTTACCTCTATCGGCGCTATGATTCTTCTGAATCTCGGCACAAACTTTTTTTTAGGCGAAATATCCTACATAACTAAAGCTCTTTCCGCCGTTTTGCAACTTGCCGTTACAATGGACTATTCTATTTTCTTATGGCACAGTTACAATGAACAACGGGAAATTTTTTCGGACAATAAAGAAGCTATGTCAGTCGCAATTCAAAAAACTCTCACAAGCGTTGTCGGCAGTTCGATAACCACCATTGCCGGATTTATTGCCCTTTGCTTTATGAGTTTTACGCTCGGTAAAGATTTGGGAATTGTTATGGCAAAGGGAGTAATTTTCGGGGTTATCGGTTGCGTTACCGTTCTACCCTCTTTAATCCTTGTACTCGACAAACCGCTTCAAAAAACAAAGCTACGTTCAATTATCCCTAATATGAGCAAATTTGCAAAGAAAATTGTAACTGTGTTTCCTGTTTTTCTTATTATCTTCGCCATAATGATTTTCCCGGCATATTACAGTTATAACAAGGCGAACAACGAAGTTTACTATGATCTGGGCGAATGTCTGCCGGACGATATAAATTATGTTATTTCAAATTCAAAGCTTCGTGAGGATTTCGGAATTGCCTCAACCCATATGATTTTAACGAATTCTAAGCTTTCTTCAAAATCCGTCAGAGATATGATGGCGGAAATGGAAAATGTAGACGGCGTAAAATATGTGCTCGGGCTTGAATCGGTTATAGGTTCTCGCGTACCGGAAGAAATATTGCCGGAAAGAATTAAATCCATACTTAAAAGCGACCGCTATGAACTGCTGCTTATAAACTCCGAATACAAACCGGCAAGCGACGAAGCAAATGAACAAATAACAAAGCTGAACTCTATAGTAAAGAGCTATGACAAGGGTGGAATGGTAATAGGTGAAGCTCCTTGTATGAAAGATATGATTGAAACAACAGACCACGATTTTAGAGTAGTTACCGTAGTTTCGATAATTGCAATCTTTGTGATTATTCTGCTTGTTGAAAAATCGATTTCACTGCCGTTTATCTTAATTGCCGTAATTGAATTCGGTATTTTTATAAATTTAGGTATTCCTCATTATACAGGTCAGAGTATGGCTTTTATTACTCCGATTTGTATAAGTACCATACAACTCGGCGCAACCGTTGACTATGCCATTTTAATGACCACCAGATACAAGTCCGAGCGGATTGCCGGAAATGATAAAAAAACTGCTGTTTGGACAGCGCTTTACACATCGATTCCGTCCATAATTGTTTCCGGAATGGGACTTTTTGCCGCCACATTCGGTGTTGCGCTTTATTCGGATATTGAAATTATAAGCTCTATGTGTATGTTAATGGCAAGAGGCGCACTAATAAGTATGCTGCTTGTTATATTGATACTGCCGGCTATGTTTATGCTTTTTGATAAAATCATTTGCAAAACAACACTTGGTATGACAAAAATAAACACTAATAGCAGAATTGAGGTTAAATAATATGAAGAATACATCAATTAGGATCACAAGCATTATATTGAGCGTTATATTACTGATAGGCACAGCAGGAATCACACTTGCATTGGACTCGGATAAAGATGAAACGCCGATACAAACCGTATCCGAAGAATCCAATCAGACAGTATCTGATAATATCAGCAAGTATGAAACCGTATATGTTCTCGCAGGGGCGGACGGTTCGGTTAAAAAAATCATTGTAAGCGATTGGATAAAAAACACTACTGCAGACAGCAAGCTTTCTGACAAGAGCGAGCTTACCAATATCATGAATGTTAAAGGTGACGAAAAATACACCCTTGACAGCGAAAACAATACTGTTTGGGACACAAAAGGAAATGACATTTATTATCAGGGTAATATTGAAAAAGAACTGCCGGTAGGACTTACGGTATCCTATAAACTTGACGGAAAACCTGTTTCCCCAAAAGATATCGCAGGTAAAAGCGGAAAAGTCACCATCAGATTTGATTACGACAACCGCCAATATGAAACCGTAACAATTGACGGGAAATCAGAAAAAATATATGTTCCTTTTGCAATGCTCACGGGCATGCTTTTAAACAATGATATTTTCAGCAACGTAGAGGTTTTAAACGGCAAATTGATAAACGACGGCAACCGCACCGCCGTAATAGGCATTGCTATGCCGGGTCTTCAAAGTAATCTTGATATATCAAAAGATATAATTAACATACCCGACTATGTTGAAATAACGGCAGATGTTAAAAATTTCAAATTAGGTATGACAGTTACAGTTGCTACAAACGAACTGTTTAACCAAATCGATTCTTCAAAGCTAAACAGTGTAGAAAGCCTTGCCGGTTCTGTAAACGAATTGACCGCCGGTATGCAGAAGCTTATAAACGGTTCTTCCGAACTTTACGGCGGACTTACAACACTGCTCACTAAATCCAAAGAACTTGTTACCGGCATTGAGAAAATAGCATCAGGTGCCAAGGAGTTAAATGAAGCAACTGCTAAAATCGACGATGGTGTAGGTGAACTTGACGGCTACATTTCGGATTTATCGGGCGGACTCAATGAACTTAAAAAACATAACACAGAACTGAACGGCGGTGCTAAACAGGTTTTTGACACATTGCTTGCCACCGCATCCGCACAGCTTAACGCCAAAGGTATATCCGTTCCGGCATTAACAATAGATAACTATGCCGAAACGCTGAATAAAGTTATATCTTCACTTGACCAAACTGAAGTTTACAGTAAAGCGCTTGCACAGGTTACCGCAGCTGTTAACGCCAACCGTGGCATTATTAAAAATCAGGTGACGGCGGCAGTCCGTGAACAGGTTGCCGCAGAGGTAATTCCCCTTGCCACAAACGGTCAAATGACAAAGGAAGCTTATGACGCGGCAGTTGCGGCAAATATGATACCAAAAGCACAGAAAGAACAGATTGAGGGCGCAATCGATGCACAAATGCAGACCGATTCCGTAAAATCAATTATTTCTAATCAGCTTGAACTTCAGATAAATAAAATAATCTCGGAAAAAATGGCTTCAGACGAAGTGCAAGCGCAGTTAACCGCCGCTGCGAACGGTGCTAAATCGGTTATCTCGCTTAAAGCATCGCTCGACAGTTACAACACTTTCTATCTCGGACTGCTGACATACACAAACGGCGTCGCATCTGCGGCAGACGGTGCAAACAGTATTTCGAAGGGCATGCCTACGCTGAAAGGCGGCACATCACAGCTAAAAGACGGAACGGCAGAACTTTATGCCGGCATACTGCAAATGAAAAACGGAACGCCCGCTTTAACAGACGGTGTAGGAAAGCTGAAAGACGGCGCTATGCAGTTATCAGACGGTCTTAAAAAATTCAACACTGAAGGAATAAGCAAAATAGCAAATCTTATAAACGGCGACGCGAAAAAACTCGTTACAAGAATTAAAGCTTCCGCAGATGTTTCAAAAAAATACCGCAATTTCTCAGGAATCAGCGATAAAGCAGACGGTCAGGTAAAGTTTATCTACCGCACAGACGAAATATCTGATAAGTAATATTTACATAAATAAGTATAAAAAGTGTGTGAAACCGATTCAGTTCCACACACTTTTTTATCAAATACGATCTCTATGTTTTCACTCACTAATAATATATTTTACTATAAAAAAATTAATATTTTAATTATATTAATTTTATTGACAGCAATAATCTATTGTGATAAAATTTCGTTGGAGATGATTTTATGAAACATTATTTATTACCAAAAGAAGGAAATTTTTACAAAGCAAATCTTCATTGCCACTCTACTGTATCCGACGGTCAATGGTCACCTGAAAAAATCAAAGAAGAATACATGAAACGCGGATATTCGATTGTCGCGTTTACAGACCATGATATTTTAATTCCACATAATGACCTTACCGATGAAAACTTCCTCGCTTTAAACGGCTATGAAGTCGGTTTAAATGACGATAATACCAGCTGGCCGCAGACTATTTGCTGCCATATAGGCTTTATTTCATTATCGCCTGATAATAACAAAGATCCGTTTTGGAACAGGACCAAAAAATATCTTTTAAGCCATAACAATAAATATTATGCCGACCAAGCTGATTTTTACGAAGACAGACCTGATTATATTCGTAAATATACACACAAGGGTGTTAGCGAAATGATGCAAATCGGTCGCGACTGCGGTTTTTACGTTATTTATAATCACCCGCAATGGTCGTTTGAAAACTATTCCGATTATATGGGATACCAAGGAATGCACGCATTTGAAATTTACAATCACGCGTCAACGGTAGGCGGTTGGACCGAATATAACGATAGTATCTTTGATGATTTTTTAAGAGCCGGCAGATACATTCATAATGTTGCGGCAGATGATAACCACAACGGCAGAAAAGACTCTTTTGGCGGCTGGATTAATATTAAAGCTCCGAGTCTTACATACGAAAACATAGCGAAAGCTCTTTTAAATGGAGATTTTTATTCGTCGGAAGGTCCTTCGATTTTAGATGCTTACTACGATGATGAAGATGACCTGGTTCATGTAAAAACATCTCCTGTAAAACAAATAGCCTTAATGGGCGAATCAAGAACATCAAACTTTATAAATGCCGAAGGCAACTGGGCAAAGGACGAACCTGTTGATTATGTAACAGAATGTGCTTTCCATATTCCGGAAAACGACGCTTATTTTAGAATACATATAACTGATGAATACGGTAAACACGCCGATTCAAATCCATTTACAAATTGGACAAAATAAAAATGCGGAAATTTTTTCCGCATTTTTTTATTTAATCTCATCAATATATGGTATCGATTCCGATGCACCGTTTTTTGAAATGGCAAATGATGCCGCTTTTGACGCAAGAAGCATCGCTTCTTTAATTGTTTTTTTATTTATAACAGCGCTTATAAAATAACCTGTAAACGTGTCCCCTGCGGCTGTTGTATCAACAATATTTGTTTTAATTGCCGGTTGATATATTTTTTCATTTGCATTTATAAACATACTGCCCTTGTCACCCAAAGTCAAAATAAATTAGAGCTTGGATATTGTTCAATAAAACGTTTAAGTATTTCTTCAGGATCCGAAGTGTTGAACAGCTCGCCGGCTTCAATCTCATTGCAAAACCAATATTTTACAAAGTTAAGAGGCAGGTTTTTAATTGAATTATCAAACGGAGAAGGATTGAAAACAATTTGCATTCCTTTATTATAAGCTGTTTTGAAAATTTCATCCAATCCGGACGTTTCATTTTGAAGAAGTATAATATCATCTTTTTCTGCATCGATTAAAAAGGTGTTAATATACTTAAAATCTATTAAAGCGTTAGTTCCCGCATACAAAATAATGCTGTTTTGACCTTTTTTATCAACCTGTATTATTGCGTGACCTGTTTTTTCTTTAGATATTTTTATTCGATTAGTATCAACACCGGAGTGCTTTAACGCTTCAATTAAAAACTTGCCGTCTTCACCTATATGTGCACCGTGAATAACCTTAATTCCGGCGCGAGAAAGCGCAATCGACTGATTAAGCCCTTTACCTCCGGGATAAACCCTTAAAGAATATGACGATAACGTTTCTTCAGGCTTTACAATATGATCGGTTTTATATACATAGTCGATATTTACAGAACCCAAATTATATACTTTCATCAAAGCACCTCCTACACCTTATATCTTAAATGTAAAGCCAAACAATTTCAAGAACAAAATATCAATTATTATAAAATATTGTAATCAATTTTCGAAATATTTCAGCGAATGATTTTTCCGATAAAAATGCAGCATTACGCTAATAAAAAAGAGCAACACCCTACGGTATTGCTCTTTTTTTTGGCGCGCTGAAAGGGACTCGCTACGCCGCAACTGTTGCGGCTACACGCCCGCGGCCTTGCCAAACATCCACCGGATGTTCGGCATCGCTTTGCGACCGGCCTTTTCGAGTCCCTTTCAGCATATAAAACTAAAAAAGAGCAACACCAAAAGGTATTGCTCTTTTTTTGGCGCGCTGAAAGGGACTCGAACCCCCGACCCTCTGCTTAGAAGGCAGATGCTCTATCCAGCTGAGCTATCAGCGCATAAAAAATGGAGCGGGTGATGGGAATCGAACCCACACAGCCAGCTTGGAAGGCTGGAATTCTAACCATTGAACTACACCCGCACCTTTAAAAGCAAGGAATATTTTAACATATTCCTCGCTTTAAGTCAAGCAGTTTTATTAAAAATATAATCAATTTTTAATCCGTCATTTATGCTCAATTTTATCGAAGAAACCGGAGTACCATAACTGTCAAGTAATTTATCAATAATTACATCTTCCACACTTTTTCTAATATTGTTTTTTAGGTCTCTGGCACCACGTTTTTGGGCATTACAATTAGTTGCAAAATACTCACAAACATCTTTAGAAAAGAAAAGTTCAATTTTTCTTTCTTTTAGCGAATCTGACAAATCATTTAAAGCAATCTCAGCGATTGCAGTTAATGCATTAAAGTCAAGCGGATTAAAACAGACAATTTCATCAACTCTAGCTAAAAACTCAGGATGTAAAAATTCTTCTAAGGCTTTAATTGCTTTCTCGTTGCTTGCAGCGGCCGCATTTTTACCAAACCCTAAAAGCATTTCACTTTTTTCGCTTCCTGCATTAGATGTCATGATAATAATAGTATTTTCAAAATTTACAACACGCCCTTGAGCGTCTGTAACCCTACCGTCATCCAAAATTTGAAGCAAAATATTCAAAACATCCGGATGCGCTTTTTCAATTTCATCAAACAAAACTACAGAGTAAGGTTTTCTGCGAACCTTTTCGGTTAACTGGCCCGCCTCGTCAAAGCCGACATATCCGGGAGGAGCACCTATAAGCCTTGATACCGAGTGCTTTTCCATAAATTCAGACATATCAAATCGAATCAGTGTTTCGGGCGTATCAAATAAATATTGTGAAAGTGCCTTTGCAAGCTCGGTTTTGCCAACTCCTGTAGAACCTATAAAAATAAAAGATGCCGGTCGGTGACTTTTATTGATTTTAATTCTCGAACGTTTTACGGCAGCTACAACCTTATCAATAGGTTCGTCCTGTCCTTTTACCCTTTTAAGTAAATAATCTTTAAGATTTTTTACCTTTAGCACATCACTCTCTTTAATCTTAGAAGCCGGAATTGCAGTCCACAATTCAATTACTTCAGCAAGGTCGTCTTCGGTAACAAAATTTTGTTCGGTTTTTTTAGACAGCTCATTTATCTTTGCTTTGCTAATTTCTATATCCGAGCGCACTTTCGCAAGTTTTTCGTAGTCTGGATTTTCAAGATCAGATGTCAAAGCTTCTTCATCTTTAAGAAGTCCGTCCATTTTTTGATTTTCAATATAAAGCTCATCAATATTATGATTTTTAAGGCTGGCGCAAGCAGATGCTTCGTCAATCAAATCAATGGCTTTATCAGGCAAAAATCTATCTGTGATGTACCTCTCAGATAAAGTTACTGCTTTTTTAGCAATATCATCGGTAATTTTAACATTATGATAACCTTCATAATAGCTTTTAATTGCGGTAATCATATTAACTGCGTTTTCTACTGACGGTTCATCGATAATAACCGGCTGGAAGCGTCGCTCTAAAGCCGCGTCTTTTTCAATAAACTGGCGGTATTCTTTTAAGGTTGTTGCACCTATAACATGAATTTCACCACGAGAAAGCGCAGGCTTTAAAATGTTGCTGGCATTCATGGCGCCATCAGAATTGCCGGCGCCTACAATGTTGTGAAGTTCATCAATGAATAAAACGATATTACCTTCGGCTTTAATTTCTTCCACAAGCCCTTTAACGCGGCTTTCAAACTGACCTCTAAACTGAGTGCCGGCAACAAGGCTTGTAAGATCTAAAAGATAAATTTCTTTGTCTTTTAATCTCGCCGGAACGTTGCCGGTTGCAATTTTTATTGCAAGGCCTTCAGCTATAGCGGTTTTGCCGACACCGGGCTCTCCAATAAGGCAGGGATTATTCTTTGTTCTTCTTGATAAAATTTGAATTACTCTATAAATCTCGTTTTCACGGCCTACAATGGCATCTAAAAGACCGTTTCTTGCTTTTTCTGTTAAATTGATGCCGTAAGTATTTAAGAATTTACGCTTTTTAGAGTTTTTCTTTTTGTCGTCTTTTTTCTTGCTATCTTCTTCGGGCTTGCCGAAAATATTATTTAAAAAAGGAAAAGTGGGCGCACCGCCAGCTAAATCGTCATCCATGTCGTCATCATCTAGCGGCATCATCCCCATCATTTGCTCACTGATTTCTTCAATATTTTCTTCGGAAATATTCATCTTTTTCAGCAAATCATCAACAGGTTTAAGCCCCATTTCTTTAGCGCAAACAAGGCAAAGTCCGCTTGGATCAGATGATTTATTGGCGGCATCTGCCACAAAAATAACTGCAGGCCTTTTTCCACATTTGGAACACATTTTTAACATTAATTTACTCCTTCTTTGTTATAAGCGGTAACAACAGCGTTTTGAAATATCCGACAGTTGAAACACACAACATGAATGCGGAAAAAAATGCTGCTATGCTAATTATTAAGTCCGAAATAATATTTATTCCGGCACTGTTTAAAACCATTAAAATAACCGTTAAATATACAGAGCAGGTCGCAACCTTACCCCACCAGCGGGCAGATACAGCCTTTACCCCATCGTTCAACAAATATGTAGCTAAGATTAGTGTAGCGAGTTCTTTAATAAAAAGAACTATCAACAAAACCCATACAGCTACAAGGTGCAAATGGTCAAGAAGTAACATAAGAACAATTGCTACTTGCGTTAATTTGTCAGCAATAGGGTCTAAAATTTTGCCAAAATCGGAGACCATATTAAAATGACGCGCTAAAAAACCGTCTAACACATCACTGAATCCGGACAATATAATCAATCCGAATGCGGTCCAAAAGCGACCGTCTAAATATGAAACAATAATAAACGGTATAAGCAAAATTCTAAAAAGCGAAATGATGTTCGGTATAGTTATTATTTTATTTTTCCCCATTTTAAACTTCCCCAAACTTTAAATAATTTCAGATAAAAACTTAAATATATATGAAGATGAAACATTTTCATCTGTAAAAATGAAAAATCCGTCTTTAGAAAATTTCATACAAACAGAAATTAATATGCAAAACGCAGTTACAATTACCAAGCCTTTTAAAAGACCTAAAAAACCACCTAAAAAAGCATTAAGCTTACCTATAATTGAGACCTTAAACATTTTGTTTAATATGTGTGCAAGCCATTTGATTAAAATTGAAAGAACCGAAAACAGCACCACATAAAGTATAACTTTAATTATGTTAACAATAATAGGTTTAGCAATTTCATCTGTAGCTGTGGCAACTGCAGAAGCGGAATTTGTTGCACTGCTTTTAAAGCTTAAAACAACCGACTGCTTAGATACCCCAAAATTGCCGGCGGTACCGGTAACAAATTCCGGCAAATTGTCCCACACGGCATTCACAGCCTCTTCGGTGGTTTTTAGTTCACTGGCGGTAACTTTTTCTTCAATGCTGTTTGTAAGGGCCGGAGACACCGCCCTATCATAAATTTGATCGGCTAAAAAACCGCCAAGAAAGAACGAAATTTGAACAGCTAAGAAAAATCCAACAAGTTCAATTGCCGTTTTGACAAATCCTTTTTTAGCAGAAAAAAACACAAATACAGCAACAATTAAAACTATTAACAAATCAAGAATTATACCCAAAATGGCCCTCCTAAAAAGCTTTATATAAAGAATAGTCGTCACACATAATAACAGAGTCTGAGCTTCCAACAACCATGTATTTTAAAATGTGCTCAAAATCACTGCTATTGACTTTTTCCCCTTTAAAATTTAAAACATCTACGCGTTGCGTGGACAAAACATAAATATTATCATGGTAAACATCAATATCAGTTATTTGACCTGAATATTCAAATTGATTAACAAGCTTAGAGTTATTATATAACGAAATAATATACGAATCAGTAATAATTCCGTTTTTGCAAACAACTATATTTTGGGATTTATTATCCGTTTTATAAAAAGCAACAGAGTTATTTAAATCGGAAGAAAAAACTTCGCCTTTTGTCCAATTGTAATAAATTATTCTATTATTTAGCACAACAGAAAACAAATTAGAGGTTAAATTGTTAAGCGATAATACCGAACCGTTTAATTCGTATTTAAACACAGGATTTGCAGATTTAAAGTTTAAACAGTAAATTTTTGAAACAAGCGTTCCGGAAGATACCGTTACGGTAACTACAGTTAACATTTTTCCGTTTGGACTTAACAGCACCGAAGAAACTGCCTCATCCGCAGACAACCATTTGTAAATAAGCTTGTTTTTCTTGTTAAACACATTTACTTCCGCTTCGTAGCCGGTAGATTTTGTAACAAGCGCAAAGTTTCCGGAATTTGAAATGGTTGCAAGCAAAATCTCATTTTCGGTTCTATCGGATATTACCGTCGATTTATAATTCGTCACCATATAATCGGTATCATGCAAATTGTAAACAAGGGCTCTGGCACTAGATACAGAAAAATACGGATCCGAATAGCCGTGCTGAATATTTAAAAATTCCTTACCGTTTTTATTAAATGCCAAAAGATTTGTGTCTGTTAAAACAAATGTGTTTTTAGAACTTGAAAACATCCCTTCAATATGGCTTCCTTCGGCACGAACAGGAAACCCGCTGCCGCCACCTGAAGATGCAATTATATTTGTGATGGCTTCAGGAAGCCCTGTGGGCGGTGTAGCAATTAAAAAAAACAATACAATTATTAAAATCGCTGCCGCCGCAAATTTAAAAATATTCTTTCTTTGTTTAGAAGCTTTAAATGCGGGCAACAACTTAAGCCCATAAAACTTTATTATTGGATTAGATGACTTTCTTGCTTTACCAGGCGCCTTCTTTTGTGGCTTTGGTTTTGAATTTGCCGATTTACCGCTAACTGCAGGCCGCATTTTAATCTCAGATACTGCATCAACCTTTGGATTTTTATTTGGAATACGGCTAACCTTTTTTCTGATATTTGCCACAAAAGCACCTCCTTAATAATGAACTTCCTTTAAATACAGACCATATGCCGGCAAGGTTATACCGGCAAGGCTTCGATTTTTCGCTTCGATTATTTTATCAGCGTCATCTGCTGATATTTTACCTGAATTTACTTCTAAAAAAGTACCGGACAATATTCTTACCATATTGTACAAAAATCCGTCAGCTGAAAATTCAAAAGCTATAACATCATCATCAAATTTATATGCACAAGCCTTATATAAATTTCTTACTTTATCTTGTACATCTGTACCTGCCGCACAAAAAGAAGAAAAATCATGTTGTCCAAGCAGATTATGCGCAAAAGCATTTATTTTTTCCAAATTAACGTTTTTTTGCTTAATTCTGTAAGCTCTTTGTTCTAAAAACGGATTTCGCACGCCTGTATATATTTTATAAATATAGGTTTTACTTTTTGCACTGTATCTGGCGTGAAAATCATCGGACACATCTGTACATGTTTTAGCCGCGATATCTTCGGGTAGATAGTTATTTAAAGCTAAAACAATTTTTTCATTTTCAATTCCTTTTATATCGTCAAAATGCAGGTAATAATTTAAAGCATGCACTCCCGAATCGGTCCTACTGCAGCCGGTAATAGGAATATTTTGTCCATAAACCTTTTTAAATGCATCCCCTACTGTTTCCTGCAGAGATATCCCGTTTTTTTGGAATTGCCAACCTACATAATTTGTTCCGATAAAACTTATTGTTAATAACTTTCTCATAATTCTAACTTAAAAAAATATTTATTAAAATTACCGATGCAAATACACATATGCATATTATAAGCGAAACATAGTCTTTTAAATGAAGCTTCATGCGCTTCATTCTAACTCTTCCTTTTCCGCCGTTGTAGCATCTGCTTTCCATGGCATCTGCCAGTTCAAACGCACGTCTTACTGAAGAAATAAGCAAAGGAATAATAACCGGTACCAGCGCTTTTACTCGCTTTACAAGTCCGCCTGTATCAATATCGGCACCGCGTGCTTTTTGGCTGGCCATTATTTTATCGGTCTCTTCAATAAGAGTAGGAATAAAACGTAGAGCAATAGTCATCATCATTGCAATAGTATGCACAGCTGTACCAAGGCCAATGTATTTTAAAGGTGTCATAAGGCTTTCAATGGAATCTGTAAGCTCTGTCGGAGTTGCGGTATAGCTTAGCACCGAGCTTATAAGAATTAAAATTATAATTCTTAAAGACATAAACAGCGCTCGGTATAGTCCCCCGGAATAAATACTAAAAAGCCTTAAGTTTAAAAGCTCTGTACCTTCGTGATAATAAATTGCATTTAACAAAGAAGTAAGGACAATAATCGGCAAAATTACTTTGAAATTTTTTACGTAAATTCTAATTGGTATTTTTGTTAACGCGATAATTACAATCAAAAACAATGAACAAAGTGCCAAAGAATAAAAGTTTGATGATAGAAAAATAAAGACAATATATGCAATTAAAATAACAAGTTTTAAACGTGCGTCCACCTTATGAATGATGGATCCGGTTGGATAAAACTGACCGAAAGAAACATCTTTAAGCATTTTTATCACGCTCCTTTATAGCAGATAAAATTGCTTCTTTTGCCGCGGGAACAGTGTAAACATTTGGGCAATTCAATATTTTTTGGTCTTTTAGCTTTTTAATTATTTTTGCAACGGAAGGCAGCATAAGACCGGTGCTTTCAATAACATCCAAATTATCAAACACATTATTAACCGTATCAAACATCAAAGCCTCTCCGGACTTTAATACCAAAATCTTATCTGCGACCTTCGCCATGTCTTCCATATTATGCGAAACAATTATTACAGCGGCATTTGTGGTTTTTCGGTAATCCAAAATTAGATTTAAAAGGTCGTTTTTACCCTGCGGATCAAGCCCTGCGGTAGGCTCGTCTAATACTAAAATTTCAGGCCGCATGGCAATTATGCTTGCAATTGCAATCCTTCTTTTTTCTCCTCCGGATAAATCAAACGGAGATTTATCAAGAAAAGTTTCATCAAGCCCTACACTTTTAATTGAATCACGTACTCTAAAGTCAATTTCAGAAGCCTCTAAGCCCATGTTTGATGGTCCAAAAGCTATTTCTTTATAACAGGATTCTTCAAAAATCTGATATTCCGGGTACTGAAATACAAGCCCGATTTTAAAGCGATATTCGCGAAGTTTTATCTTATCGATGAATATATTTTCGCCTTTAAAAAGCACTTCGCCACTGTCCGGTGTAATTAAACCGTTTAACATCTGCATAAGGGTTGATTTGCCGCTTCCCGTATGACCAACAACGCCAATGATTTCACCGGATTCTACGGAAAAAGAAACATTTTTTACAGCGTCAACCTTAAGCATGCTGTTTTTTGAATAAGTGTATGTTAAATTATTTGCTTTTAAAATACTCATGCGTTTAAACCTCCTTTAAAAAAGGATTTTACGCATGAAACAAATTCATCCTCGTTAAGCGGGATTTCGTTAAAATTAATTCCTGATTCTTCAAGCGATTTTACAAGCTCAAGAGTTTGTGGAAGCGAAATTTTGGCTTTTTTTATGCAAGAATCATCCGTGTAAATATTTTTAGGCGTATCAACCTTTAATATCTCGCCCTGGTTCATAACTACAATGCGGTCAGCACAAACGGCCTCTTCCATAAAATGCGTAATATATACAACTGTTATGTTATGTTCTTTATTAAGCCTTAAAACAGTATTTAGCACCTCTTGCCTACCTTTTGGGTCAAGCATTGCGGTCGATTCGTCAAGCACTAAACACGTCGGACTCATCGCAAGAACACCTGCAATAGCAACGCGCTGCTTTTGTCCACCGGACAATTTATGAGGTGCAAAATCTTTATATTCTAACATTTCAACAGCGTATAACGCATCCATTACGGCTTTTTGCGATTCTTCCGGAGCAAATCCAAGGTTTTCCGGACCAAACGCAACATCTTCTTCGACTATTGATGCTATAAGCTGATTGTCCGGATTTTGAAATACCATGCCAACTTTTCTTTTTATATCAATAGAAAGTTTGGGGTCTTTTGTATTCATGCCACACACGAGAACGTCCCCTGTTTGCGGCACCAACAAACCGTTGAGCATTTTGGCCAGAGTCGATTTTCCGGAACCATTATGCCCAATAATTGCTAAAAATTCACCTTGATAAATATCAAAATTTATCTGTTTTAACGCGCTGCGTTCTAATGATTTATCACTGCTATAGCTAAACGATAAATCTTTAATGCTAATAATAGTGTTCAAAATTAATCTCTTTTCCAAATTGTAGTGTTGCCACAAGGCAGTATTATACTCTTGTGTGTAACCTTTAAGCCGATCTCATCGGTAAAAATCTCACCGGAAAAACCATATTTTTGTAAACAGGTTTTTAGCAAGTAATTTAAAATCGTATGTGAAATTCCGGCAGTATATGTATTAAGTATAAACATTCCGGATTTTTCACTTAAAAGCTCGCAAGAAAGTGTTAGCAATTCTTCAAGCATGTCATCAATTTTAAATACTTCTTTGTTAGGACCTCTTCCGTACGACGGAGGGTCCATAATAATACATTCATATCTGTTGCCGCGCCGTATTTCACGTTTAATAAACTTAATGCAGTCATCTACAATCCAGCGTACCGGCTTATTAATAAGTCCGGAGCTTGTTGCATTTTCTTTTGCCCATAAAGTCATGCCTTTAGAGGCGTCAACATGCGTAACTATACAGCCGGAAGAAAGGGCGGCTAATGTTGCGCCTCCTGTATATGCAAATAAGTTTAAAACTCTATCGTTTGGTTTTAAACTGCTTTTAATTAAGTCCCAGTTAACCGCTTGTTCCGGGAAAAGGCCGGTATGCTTAAATCCCATAGGTTTTAAATTAAACGTAAGATCTTTAAAGCTTACCTGCCAAACATCAGGTATATCGCGAAGTCTCTCCCAATATCCGCCACCGGAATTGCTTCTGTGGTAAACTGCATGCGCTTTTTCCCACAGATGATTATTTTCGCGATTTGACCAAATCGCCTGAGGCTCCGGACGAATTAAATAAATATCCTTCCAGCGTTCAAGCTTTAAACCTTTTGCCGCATCTATAAGCTCATAATCGTAAAATTCTTCGGAAAATCTCATTGTTTTTTAGACTCAATAACATTAGCAATAGTTTTTGCCATTTCATGAATTTTCTTTTTATCTTTGCCTTCAATCATAACCCTAATAAGGGGTTCGGTGCCAGAGGCACGAACTAAAACACGACCGCTGTCCCCAAGAATTTTTTCCTGTTCTTTTATAACATTTTGTATGTCTTTATCGGTCTTTAATATTTGTTTAACGCTGTCTTGTACAGTAACGTTAATAATGGTTTGAGGATATGCAGTCATACAAGATGCAAGCTTTGATGCGCTCAGTTTTGTTCTTGCCATCGCAGAAGCAAACTGAATACCGGTAAGTTGACCGTCACCGGTTGTTGCAAACTCTTTAAAAATAATATGTCCTGATTGCTCGCCGCCTATATAGTAATTATTTTTAAGCATCTCCTCAAGAACATATCTGTCACCAACGCCGGTTTGCACAACCTTTATGCCGTTTTCTTTTGCAAACATTTTAAAACCGATATTGGTCATAACTGTCACAACAGCAGCATTATTTATTAACTTGTTTTTGCTTTTTAAGTCTTTAGCAAAAACAGCAATCAACTTGTCACCATCAATAAGCTGGCCTTTTTCATCTATAGCAAGGCATCTGTCAGCATCACCGTCAAATGCTAAACCTAAATCAATCTCATGACCATTAACATAGTCGATTAAATCATCAAGATGAGTAGAACCGCATTCGCTGTTAATATTTGTGCCGTTAGGATGATCATGCATCATATGAACCTTTGCTCCAAGTGATGTAAACAGTCTTTCGGCTGTAAATGAAGCACTGCCGTTAGCACAGTCGATAGCGATATTTAAACCGTCAAGTCTGCAATCAACAGTAGAAATAAGGTGATCAATATAATCGTACACATAGTCGTCGCGATGAAATACAGAACCTACATCTCCGCCGATTGGAAAAACAATCGGGCTCATATCATCAAGCACAAGGCTTTCAATTTCTTCTTCAATTTCATCAGGCAATTTATATCCATAGCTATTAAAAAGCTTAATACCATTGTATTCGCAAGGATTATGGGAAGCAGAAATCATTATTCCGGCGTCAGCGCCGCTGTCTCCTATAAGATATGCTACCGCAGGTGTTGGAACATATCCCGCAAGAACAACGTCTGCTCCAACCGAGCATAGTCCTGCGGCTAAAGCCATTTCGAGCATAGTGGAGCTGGCTCTTGTATCTTTTCCTATTAAAATTTTAGGTCTTCCTACCTTTTCGCTGGCAAGTACATATGCCGCAGCTCGACCAATATTCATTGCAAGTTCGTTTGTTAAGTCTTGATTGGCTATTCCTCTTGCACCGTCTGTACCAAATAATCTTCCCATGATTTACTCCTTAAAATGATTGTTGGCCTGTTTTTTCAATTCCTAAATGTTTATATGCCGCCATTGTAACACATCGGCCGCGGTTAGTTCTAGATAAAAAACCTATCTGCATTAAAAACGGCTCGTAAACATCTTCAATAGTAACTGCCTCTTCACCTACGGCTGCTGCCAATGTGTCAAGACCAACAGGGCCGCCGTCGTACAATTCAATAATTGTTTTTAGCATTCTGCGATCGAAATCATCAAGACCAAGCTCGTCGATATCAAAGCGTTTTAATGCGGCAATTGCCACTTCTTCGGTAATTTTACCGTCAAACTGAATTTCGGCAATATCGCGAACGCGCTTTAAAAGTCTGTTTGCAATTCTCGGAGTACCTCTCGAACGTGATGCAATTTCCAAAGCTCCCTCTCGAGTGATTTCAATATTTAATATGCCAGCTGAACGTGTAATTATTTCGGCAAGTTCCTCCGGATTATACAAATCCAATCTTAAGTGTACGCCAAAGCGATCACGTAAAGGTGCACTTATTTGGCCCGATCTTGTTGTAGCTCCAACAAGTGTAAACTTTGGCAAATTTAAACGAATTGAACGGGCAGACGGCCCTTTACCGATAATAATATCCAGAGAATAATCCTCCATAGCCGGATACAAAATCTCTTCGACAGAGCGGTTTAAGCGATGAATTTCATCAATAAACAGAACGTCGCCTTCTGAAAGATTTGTAAGCAGTGCCACAAGGTCGCCTTGCTTTTCAATAGCGGGTCCGGAAGTAATTCTAAAATTAACACCCAATTCGTTAGCAATAATACCGGCAAGTGTTGTTTTACCAAGTCCGGGCGGGCCGTATATTAAAACATGATCGAGCGCTTCTTTTCTAAGATTTGCGGCTTGAATATATATTGAAAGATTTTCCTTTGCTTTGTGTTGTCCTATATATTCATCTAAAGTTTTAGGTCTTAATGATACATCAATAGATTCATCTTCCATACTATATTCAGGCGCAACAATTCGATTTTCAAAATCCATTTCTTCCATATATTACACCTTCTTTGAAAGATATTTTAATGCCTGCTTTATAAGTTCGTCTACACTAAGCCCCGGATCACATTTACCAACTGCCACACTAGCTTCGCTTGCAGTAAAGCCAAAAGTTGTTAGTGCTTCTACAGCATCTTTAAGCGCGGATCCGGCCCCACTGGTGCTGAGTGCTGCTTTGGCATCACCGCTTAATGCAACAGATCCGTTACCGAGTTTATCCTTTAATTCCAGCACTATTCTGCCGGCAATTTTCGGGCCAACTCCCTGAGCTGCTGAAATCGCCTTACTGTCACCAGCGGCAATATGCAAGATCACTTCGTCAGGTGTATAAATTGAAAGTATTGCTAAAGCACCTTTGGCGCCAATACCGTTGACAGATATTATCATTTTAAAAATTTCAAGTTCGGCAGCTGTAATAAACCCGAACAAGTCCACAGCATCTTCTTTCACCTGCATATATGTTAGTAAAAATGTTTCAGACTTAAGAGGAGGAAGCGATGCTGCGGTTTTTTGTGATACGGCACATTTATAACCAACACCGCCGCACTCAATAACAGCAGTATTATTATCCTTATAAACTAAAATTCCATTCAAAGAGTAAATCATAATTATCTCCTAAAAAACATTGAGCCGCTGCTGTGAGCATGGCATATGGCTAACGCAAGAGCATCTGCGGCATCGTCCGGTTTTGGTATGGATTTAAGCCCAAGAAGCCTTCTTGTTAATTCCATAACCTGTTTTTTTTCGGCGTTGCCGTAGCCTGTAACAGCTTGTTTTACCTGAAGCGGCGTGTACTGGAAAATCGGAAGTCCTTTTTGCCTTGCCGCAAGAAGAATAACTCCCCTTGCGCCTGCAACATCAATAACTGTCTTGGAGTTTGTATTAAAATAAAGTTTTTCAATCGACATACAGTCCGGCTTGTACTTTTCAATAATATCAATCATTGAATGATATATAATCTCAAGCCTTAAAGAAAAGTCAGTTTTGCTGGGAGTAGTAATTACGCCAATATAGTTAGTTTTGAAGCTAATATTATTATAGTCCAGCAAACCAACACCTACGATGGCATATCCGGGATCGATACCAAGAATACGCAAGCACACCACTCCTATTATATTTAAAATATTATAGCATATAATATTTAATTGAGCAACTAAAAAATACTATAAAATAAAAAACTTGACAATTGCCCCTTTAACCTATATATTAGATATATCGTTTAAGTATCTGTGCTTCAAAGCACAAGGAAAGTCATGCCGCCATAGTAATTACTATGATAAAACTCTTTGCGGAGACTGTATGACGTAACTTGTGCGGGTATCGTGCAGAGATTAAATAAATTTCCACGGCACTTCGTGTCCGCAAAGGGGGATGCTTAAATGGCGAACAATGCAATTATACAATTAGATAATATTTCGGTCTCATTTGGCGAAGAGCAGGTTTTAAAAAAATTAAACCTATCAATTAAAGACGGTGAGTTTGTAACACTATTAGGTCCTTCCGGATGTGGTAAAACTACAACTCTTAGAATTATTGCCGGCTTTGTCTCTCCGAATGAGGGCGATATTTTTTTTGACGGTGTTAAAATAAACGATTTAGCTCCGCATAAAAGACAAGTTAACACAATATTTCAAAGATATGCTCTTTTTCCTCATCTCAATTTATACGAAAATATTGCCTTTGGACTGAGAGTAAAAAAAACACCCGAAAAAGAAATAAAAGAACGCGTTGCCGAAATAATTGATATGGTTGGCTTAAACGGATTTGAAAAAAGAAATGTCAATAGTTTATCGGGCGGCCAGCAGCAACGTGTTGCAATTGCAAGGGCAGTTATTAATAGGCCAAAAGTTTTACTTCTTGACGAGCCACTTGCGGCACTTGATTTAAAGCTTAGAAAAGACATGCAGGTTGAGCTTAAAAACATCCAAAAAACACTTGGAATAACCTTTGTTTTTGTTACACATGATCAGGAAGAAGCTTTAAGTATTTCAGATACTGTTGTTGTTATGAACGAGGGCGTAATCCAGCAAATCGGAACCCCAAAAGATATTTATAACGAACCCGAAAATGCGTTTGTTGCTGATTTTATCGGTGAAAGCAATATAATATCCGGTAAAATGAAGGCAGATTTTTTAACCGAGTTTTCAGGACACGAATTTGCATGTCTCGACTCCGGATTTAAAGAAAATGAACCGGTTGACATTGTTGTAAGACCTGAAGATGTTGATATTGTACCACCAAGCGCAGGTATGCTTGAAGGTGAAGTTACTTCGGTTACATTTTTAGGTGTGCATTATGAAATAATTGTTGATATCGGCGGCTTTAAATGGATGATACAAACGACTGACGAACAACAGGTTGGCGATGTTGTAGGTTTAAATATTGAGCCTGACGCTATCCACGTCATGAAAAAATCCAAATATTCCAACCTTTACGGAGATTACTCTTCCTTTAGTGATGAAATCGAACCCTTATTGTTCGAAAAGGAGGCCGGAAATTGAGTAAAAAATTTCTTGGTCTGAAAATTTCAAGTCCGTACTTAATATGGGCCGTATTATTTATCATTGCGCCGTTTGCTATGGTTCTTTATTATGCATTTACGGATGCAAGCGGAGCCTTTACTCTTGCAAATGTTCACGAAATAACCAATCCAAGCGTAATAAATTCATTTTTAATTTCAATTGAATATGCACTCATAGCAACCGCAATATGCCTGTTACTTGCTTATCCATTCGCCTATTTTATGGCATCATTAAGCTCAAAGAGCCAGCGAACCATGGTTATGCTTGCGATGCTTCCGATGTGGATGAATCTTCTTATAAGAACCTATTCGCTCATGTTAATTCTTGAAAACAACGGAATTATAAATAATATTTTAAAAGCAATCGGTCTTAATAAAGTACAGCTTATAAATACGCCGGGCGCTGTAATTCTTGGCATGATTTACAACTTTTTACCTTACATGATTTTGCCGATATATTCTATTATGACAAAGTTTGATAATTCAGTATTAGAAGCAGCACAAGACTTAGGCGCCAACGGTTTTCAAAGGTTTTTACGCGTAATCTTACCGCTTAGTATGCCAGGCGTAATTTCAGGAATCACAATGGTATTCGTACCTTCTGTAAGCACATTTTACATCAGTCAAAAATTAGGCGGTGCTAAAACCATGCTTATAGGCGATATGATCGAGCGTAAATTTCAAGGTGAAATTAATTATAATGTCGGCGCTGCTTTATCACTTATTTTAATGGTGCTAATTCTTATCAGCATGGCAATAACCAACAAATTTTCCAGCAACGAAGAAAGCGAGGTTATTGTATGATTAAAAAAAGCAAAACAATGAAGGTTTACGTTGGCCTTTTGTATTTCTTTTTATATGCTCCTATTTTAGTAATGTTTTTTCTTTCATTTAACAGTTCAAAAACGGCGACTGTATTTAAAGGTTTTTCGCTTAAATGGTATCAAGAGCTGTTTCACGACGCCAATTCAATAGAAGCATTAAAAAACACTGTAATTTTAGCCGTTTTATCTTCGATCATTGCAACAATAATCGGGACTGCCGCGGCAGTAGGTATTTTTTATTACAAGAAAAAATGGTTTAAAAGCACGGTAATGTATGTTACAAACATACCAATGATTAATCCTGATATTGTTACCGGTATTTCATTAATGCTATTATTTGTTTTTGGCGGAAGTTTATTAGGTTTTAAAGAAAAACTTGGCTTTTTTACACTGCTGATTGCACATATTACTTTTAATATTCCGTATGTAATTTTATCGGTTTTGCCAAAGCTTAAGCAGACAGACCCTCATCTAATAGAAGCCGCCGAGGATTTAGGGTGCACGCCTTTTGTTGCTTTTTACAAGGTAATGATTCCGGCTATTTCCTCGGGCATTGCCACCGGTCTTGCCATGGCATTTACCCTATCTTTAGATGATTTTGTAATAAGTTATTTTACCAACGGAACATTCAATACCCTTCCAATACGGATATATTCCATGACAAAACAGCGAGTTACTCCTGATATGTATGCATTATCAACTTTAATTTTCGTTACAATACTGATATTGTTGATAATAATAAATATACTTGGAGATAAAAATAATAATCAAAAAATCACGGAGGATCAACAATGAAAAAAATCTTAGCAGTTCTTATATCTTTAACAATTATCTTCGCACTATCTGCTTGTTCAGGCGAAAATAATACAGTAAATTATGTTTCTACTTATTCAAAAAAATTAGCAGGAACAACTTTAAATGTGTTTAACTGGGGAGAATATATTTCCGATGGCGGCGAAGGCACATTGGACGTTATTCAAGAATTTGAACGACTTACCGGCATTACTGTAAACTATACAACGTTTGATAGCAACGAAGCAATGTATGGAAAGCTTAAAAGCGGTGGTGTTAATTTCGACATAATAATACCTTCTGATTATATGATTGAACGTCTTATTTCCGAAGACATGCTTTTAAAATTTGACACCGGTGAAATTGAAAATTATAAATTTATCGACGACAAATACAAAAACTTGTATTTTGATCCAAACAACAGTTATTCAGTTCCGTATAATGTTGGCATGGTGGGTATTATTTATAATAAAGAAATGGTTCAAACAACACCTACAAGTTGGAGCATTATGTGGGATAAAACTTATAAGAATAATATCTTAAACTTTAACAACCCACGTGACGCTTTTGCAACGGCGCAACTTCTTTTAGGCATTGATTTAAACACGGAAGATCAGGCTGATTGGCAGCTTGCAGCGACAAAGCTTAAAGAACAAAAGACAATTTTGCAATCATATGTTATGGATGAAGTTTATGATAAAATGGAAGGCGAACAAGCGGCAATTGCTACTTATTATGCGGGCGACTGCATGCAAATGATAAACGATAATCCGAATTTAGCATTCTTTTATCCCGAAGAAGGAACAAATATTTTTGTCGATTCAATTTGCATCCCTAAAAACGCGCAAAACGTTGAAGCTGCTAAAATGTTTATAAACTTTTTGTTAGAGCCGGAAATTGGCATTGCAAACGCAGAAAAGCTTTGCTATGCTTCACCGAATACGGCAGTAGTAACAAGTGATGAATACGAATATAAAGATAATGAAATTTTATATCCGACAGCTGATAAAATGCCAAAAGCTGAATACTATCATGATCTGCCGAGTACTATTAGAAGTTACTATGAATCGCTTTGGACTGAAATAAAAAATTAAAAGATGAGGCTTAAACCTCATCTTTTTTTATACTTTTTTCTATTTCTTTTTTTAATTCTTCAACGCCAATTCCGCTAACCGTCGAAAAAGGAATAATAGAAATACCTGATAGTTTTTCATTATCATTAATTTTTTTAAGCATATTAGTATATTCCGTTTTGTTTAGTTTATCGCACTTTGTAAGCGCTATGCAAAACGGAATTTTATTATACTGTAAAAAATCTATCATCATTTCATCGTTTTTAGTAGGTCCTATTCTCATATCAACAAGCTGCACAACAAGACGAATATCGCGACCGCTTTTAAAATAATTTTCCATAAGAAGCGAAAAACGTTCGGTTTCGGCTGCTGAAATTTTTGCATATCCGTAGCCCGGTAAATCAACCAGCCGTAAATCCTTAAGAAGAAAAAAATTAATTGTTCTGGTTTTTCCGGGCTTAGACGATACGCGAGCTATGCTCTTGCGGTTTAGCAACTTATTAATTAAGCTTGATTTGCCGACATTTGACCTCCCCGAAAAACAAATTTCAGGCAGTAATGATGCCGGCAACTGATGAAATTCACCAAAAGAAGCCTCAAAAGATGCGTTTAAAAAATCTATCATGGCTAAATCCTTATTGCATGTTTATAATTATCAATTTTTTTAGCGCCGATTGTATTTTTTTGCTTTTCTAATGCAATGTCAACCGCTTCAAAAACAGTAGATACGCATTGGAATTTAATAGCCTCTTTTACTTCATTATCAAGACTTTCAATGTCTTTTTGATTATGCTTTGGAATAATTACCGTATCAATACCGGATCTAAGAGCCGCAAGTGTTTTTTCTTTCAAACCGCCGATAGCAAAGACACGCCCTAAAATGGTTATTTCGCCGGTCATGGCAACATTACTGCGCACACGCCTTCCTGTTAGTGCGGAAATAAGTGCTATCGTTATGGCTACACCGGCAGAAGGCCCGTCCTTTGGCACTGCGGCCTCAGTAGCATGAATATGAATATCTTTATTCTTATAAAAATCATCAGGAATACTAAAATAATCAGCGTTTGCACGCACAAAACTTACTGCGGCTTTAGCAGATTCTTTCATTACATCCCCTAAAGATCCGGTAAGCTCTAAAGCACCTCTGCCGTTTATAACAGATACTTCAAGCTGCATAAGCTTTCCGCCAACCTCAGTCCATGCAAGACCGTTTACAATGCCAACCTCGTTGTTTTCGGTTATTTCCTCATAAAAGTACTTCTTTGGTCCTAAAAATCGATTTAAATTTTGTGAGGTTACAGTTACGATTTTTTGATTTTCGATGAAAATACGCGTCGATTTGCGCATAATTTGAGCTAAACTGTTTTCGAGCTTTCGAACGCCTGCTTCCATTGTGTAGTAATCGATAACATCGTATAAGGCACTATCATAAATTTTGAATTTTTTACCGTCGAGCCCATGCTTTTTCAATTGTTTCGGTATTAGATGCTCTTTTGCGATATGAAATTTATCTATCCTTGTATAGCCCGGAAGTTCAATTATGTCCATTCTGTCAAGAAGTGGACCGGGTATGTTAGATAGATTATTTGCAGTACAAACAAATAATACACCACTTAAATCAAATGGAATATCTATATAGTGATCAACAAACGAATGGTTTTGCTCACTGTCAAGCACTTCAAGAAGCGCAGACGCAGGATCGCCTTTCATATCCGCGCTCATTTTGTCAACTTCATCGAGTAAAATAAGTGGATTACTGCTTCCGGCGGATTTTATAGCTTTAATTATTCTGCCGGGCATTGCGCCTATGTATGTTTTTCTGTGCCCAACTATTTCGGCCTCGTCGTGAACGCCGCCAAGAGAAACACGGGCAAATTTTCTATTCATACAGTTAGCCAAGCTTTTTGCAATGGAAGTTTTACCAACCCCCGGAGGTCCCGCGAGACAGATTATTTGACCGTTAATATCCGGATTTAAGTTTGAAACTGCCAAAAGATCTAAAATTCTGTTTTTAACCTCAACAAGTCCATAATGCTCTTTGTTTAATATTTTTTCTGCTTTAAAAATATTATTCGACGTTTTAGTGGTTGCGCTCCACGGTAAAGCTAACAGCATATCTAAATAGTTTCTTACAACCGTTGCCTCGTGTGAACCAACCGGCATTTTTGCAAGCTTGTTTGCTTCCTGTTTCATTGTGTTTTTTGCATATAGCGGCGCGCCGGAATCTTCAATTTTTAAACGATACTCATCTGCCTCCGCTTCAGGACTAACATCACCATATAATTCATTAGATATGGCATGCATTTGCTCGCGTAAATAGTATTCGCGCTGGTTATCATCTAAATATTCTTTGGCTTTATCATTAATTTTTGCATCTAAATTTAAAATCTGCCATTCTTTATTCAATATTTTAGATACAACTCGCAAGCGTTTAATAGGGTTTAATTCTTCAATGACCATTTGTTTGTCTTCCATAGACAACTGGATATTGCTTGCAATATAGTCACCAAGATATCCCGGATCTTCAGCGCTTGCAACTGTTACCAAAATATCTTTTGGCATTTTAGGTAAAAGTGCAGAGTATTTTTCAAATATATCCTGAACCTTACGTATCATAGCAACGCTTATTGCCGTGTTTTTAGGCGCTGCTTTATCATCCAATTTATTGATATTTGCAACAAGACTGTTGTTTAATATCCTAAGGTCTTTAAACGACGCACGGTATTTGCCTTCTATAAGCACGCGAATACTGTCGTCTGAAAGGCGAACCGTCTGTCTAACACGTGCAACACAGCCGATATCAAAAAGATCTTCTCTTGTGGGATCTTCTGTCTTTAACTCTTTTTGAGGAATAAGAAAAATCATCTGATCGCGTTCCATCGCGATGTTTATTGCACTAATCGACTTATCTCTGCCAACATCAAAATGCAGCAGCATTCCAGGAAATACAACTAAACCGCGTAATGCCAATACAGGTAAAACAGTGCTTTTTGTATCTAGAGACATAATTGTCCTCCAACTTTTTCGATAAATATATTTTAAATGATATAATAAATAAAATCAATATATTTTTAAAGGTAATTTTTCCTAAAAAAATCCCGTTATGATATTTCATAACGGGAAATATTAATTTGCTTTATTAATTATAGCAGCAAGAACGGTTATATCATCTTCGTGATTGTCGCATCGTCTGCGCTTTGCGGCGGAGGCAATCAAGTCTGCGAGCTCCTGAGCAGTGCCGTCAAAATCCTCTAAAAATGAGCAAATCCAGTCGGTGCCCTCATTTATCACACCATCCGACATCATAAGTACTATATCGTTTTTATTAAGCTTTACAGTTGCTTTGTCAAAACCTATTTCACGCAAAATACCTGCAGGTAATGAACGACTAACAGCACGGGATGTTCTCCCCTTTTTTCTAACTAAAGTCGGCGCCGCTCCTGCTTTAAATAAATCGGTTTCGCCAGAAAAAAGATCTATAACGGAAATATCTACAGTTGCCAGTGACTCATCGGTTGATTTGAACACCATGGAAGAATTTGCTATTTTTAAAGAACAATCATATCCAAAACCGGATTTTATAAGCCTGCTCATAAGCCCGGTAACCATTGAGGAATCAACGGCCGCTCTGCCACCGTTGCCCATTCCATCGCTAATAATCATTACTAAATGCCCTTTGCCGTCTATAAAATAATCGTAGCTGTCGCCGCACATAGAGTTTTGATTTGCTGCTATTTGAGTCACTCCTACATCGCAATAATAAACGGTTTTTTCGGTTATTGAAATAAACGCTTCGTTTCCTGTCTTAGTAATACACGGCGGATCAAAGTTCTTGTCACAGGCATTTTCAAGCCTGCTTAAAATTTCTATTTTATTAAGTATCGTATCCTTTTCTAATTTAACTTTTATATCAGCAGACAGCCGGTTATATTTATCAGTGGTTGCCGCGCATTCGGTTACGGGTATATTTAAATGTCTAAGCGCCGTAATGATTTTTTCGGTTGCATTTTCATCAAGGTTATTCGTGTATTTAAATTCATTGGATAAATCGTAAAGCATATTGGATATTCCGCCAAAGTGGTCGGAAATTATACCTCTTACTTCTTCAATTCGGTTTTCGGCATTGATTTTTGAAATATAGTCGGAATAATTGGCAATAACCGCGCTTTTAAACCTGTCAAATCTAAGACAACGAGCCAAAAAATTACTAGGTACATTTTCTTTTATTTCTCTGTCGTTTTGTTTAAGTGTCGACGATATTCCAAGTACTGCTTCTACGGTTTCGGATCTCTGAACTTCCCAACAATGTACACAAAGAGAGCAATTTTTGCAGGCACACTCCTCAACCCTTTTTAATACAGTATCAAAGTCCGGTGAATTTATTCGTGATAATTCTTTAGAAACCTCATCAATTGTGCAATTCACATCCTGCAGTGCTTCCGCGGCATAACGCAATTTCATACAAAGTGCGCCTTTTGCTCCTTCAAGCTCAGGTATTTCTGCCTTACCTAAAAATATGTTGGACAGTTTTGCGCTCAAGTTTTTAGGCAAAAGTAAAAATATTCCGGATGCTATAAATATTTCAATGATAATCGCAGATATATATGGCAAATTCCCTGTAATAAGCAAGCTTAATACAGCTGTAACTAAAAAACCAATAACAGAAGCTAATTTTCCTGTGTTTGAAAAAAAGCCTGAAAATAACCCACCTAAAGATAAAATGGGAATATAAAATGCATAGTTATCTCCACTAATAAATATAACAAAAGAAACAATAACACCGGAAAGTGTTCCCATTGATGCTCCACCAAACCGTGAGGCGATGAGAATAAATAATATACTTAATATTCTACCAAAAGATACATTGTCAACTGAAAACGGAAGCAGCCCCATTATTATTACAGACATAACAAAACAAACCGAAACTATTTCCTCGGTTACTAAGCCCGGTTTTGAATTAATGTCTATTTTAAAAGATTTTGAAATAAAAAACGTACTTGCCGAAATCAGCGCCGTTTCTGCAAGTATTTTTGGCCAAACAATTCCGGTCCCTATATTTACCGTAATAAAAATTGAAAGTGGCGTAAGAAAAGAAAGAATCGATAAAAAGACCGGACTGTTTTCAACCTTCTTTATTCCTTTTAGCAAAATTCTTATCATTAATATTGATAAAACTGCAGATATGTATTTAAACCCTGATTGACCCGCAGCAGGAAAAATATAACCGATTACAGCACCAATAGATGCAGCAACCATATATTCACTGCTAACTCCTGAACAAGCACCGATTCCAAACGGGCAGAGGTTACTCATAACAGTTCCTCTTGAAGCTACAAAGCCGCATAAAGCAACAAGAGCTTGTCCGGCCAAATTTTTATAAGTTTCTTTTTTTGCGGAAATAACAAAAGTATCTACAGCCTGCTTCAACAAAATCATTCCTTTCATAGCTTATTATAATGTCTTAACAAAAATAATTCTGCCGAATCAGGCTGTTTAAATTTAATTTAAAATTGTGAAATTATTGTTTTTTGCGAATCTATAGGCGAATATTGCCAAAACTTGATTTTATCGGGCGTTGGAAAATATTTTACAGGGCTAAAAGAATCTCCGTTAAAGCTGTCAACTATTATTAATTTCACCTTCATTTTTTCCGGAATAATGCTTTTTATGTAAACGCTTGCAATCTGATTGAGCGCCACATCACGCCTTGGCTCAGCAAGGCCCGCTAAATTTGGGGTAAGTTCTACAAACACGCCATAATCTTCAATGCTTCTAATTATACCGGATACGGTCTGTCCGGGCGTGAACATTGATGCATTTTCTTCCCATGTGCCTAACAATTCTTTGTGACTAAGCGTAATTTTCCCGTCTTTATCAATGCTTTTAATTATTGCCTTAATATTATCGCCAACTAGAAACCTGTCTTTAGGATGAGAAATTCGCGATACAGAAATGGCATCAATCGGTAAAAGTGCAACAACGCCGCATCCGATATCGCAAAATGCACCAAAACTTTCTAAGTGAGTAATTTTTGCATCAATAACAGAACCAACGCCTTTTATTTTTGTTATATAATATAGCGCTCTTTCTTGGGCTTTTCTTCGTGAAAGCTCCGCATAGGTCTTACCGAAAATATCAGTTTTAAGGCTGTTTACAACAAAGCTTACAGGCTTGCCTACCCTTGAGATTAAAGCAATATCTTTTGTTTTACCGCTTGAAATTCCAACGGCGCCTTCGCACCGCGGTATAATACCTTTAATATCACCTAAATCCACAGTTAAGTTATAATCGCTGTCGCATAATGTGGCAATTCCTTCTAAAATTTCACCGCTCTTTTCCGCATCGGAGAGTTCAGCAATTTTATAATGCCTGGTATTTGAATCCGAGGATAGCGCTCCCTCAGGACAAAATGTCCTCATTTTTATACCGCCCTTCTTATTTACTAATAAACTATATGAAGGCGATTATTAAAAAATGATAATAAAAAGTAAAACAGGCAAATTAATTGCCTGCTTTAATACCTAATTTTTTAATTGCGTCTTCGCGCATTTTGTATTTTAAAATTTTCCCGGCAGCGTTCATAGGAAAGCTATCGGTAAATTCTACGTAGCGCGGCACTTTATGACGAGCCATGTTTTTAGCAACAAATTCTTTAATTTCTTCGCTAGTTGCGGTTTTACCCTCTTTAAGTACAATAACAGCCATTATTTCTTCACCGTATTGTTCATCGGGAATTCCTATTACTTGTACATCGCTGACTTTGTCATAGGTATATAAAAACTCCTCAATTTCTTTAGGGTAAATATTTTCACCGCCGCGAATAATCATGTCTTTAAGTCTACCGGTTATTTTATAATTACCGTCAATAGTCTTACAGGCAAGATCCCCCGTATGAAGCCAACCGTCTTCATCAATAGCGGCTTTAGTAGCATCAGGCATTTTATAATAGCCTTTCATGATATTATAACCACGGGCCACAAATTCACCAGTTTCATCAACAGCGCATTCTTCGCCGGTTTCGGGATTGACAATTTTGCATTCTATTTCGGGAAGTTCACGCCCTACCGTAGTAACTCTTACATCTATTGGATCTTCAGCAGAGCTCATCGTACAACCGGGAGACGCCTCTGTTTGACCGTAAACAATGGTAATTTCCTTCATGTTCATCTTATTTACAACATCGTTCATGGCTTTTTCAGGGCAAGGGCTTCCCGCCATAATTCCTGTACGCATATAAGAAAAATCGGTCTTTTTAAAATCGGGATGTTCAAGCATAGCAATAAACATTGTGGGAACCCCATGAAATGCCGTGATGTGTTCGTTATTAATGCAGGATAACGCAGGCTTTGGAGAAAAGTACGGTAAAGGAAGAATTGTTCCGCCGTGAGTCATTGTGGCAGTCATCGCAAGTACCATGCCAAAGCAGTGGAACATAGGAACCTGGATCATCATGCGGTCTGCAGTTGAAAGATCCATCCTGTCACCAATGCATTTACCGTTATTTACGATATTGTAATGCGTAAGCATAACGCCCTTAGGAAAACCTGTAGTACCCGAAGTATATTGCATATTGCATACATCATTTTTATTAACCGACGCCGCTATTCTGTAAACTTCGGCTTTTGGCACTTTATATGCATATTTAAGCGCCTCTTTAAAAGTTAAGCATCCTTTTTGCTTAAAGCCTACAGAAATACAATTGCGTAAAAAGGGTAGCCTCGAAGAATGAAGTTTATCTTCCGGTTTTTTCTTTTCAAGTTCCGGGCAAAGTTCTGCTATAATTGCACCGTAATCGGTATCTTTAGCGCCTTTTGTGAAAATAAGTGTATGTGTATCGGACTGACGCAGAAGGTATTCAACCTCATGAATTTTATAAGCTGTATTTACCGTTACAAGAACAGCACCGATTTTAACCGTCGCCCAAAAAGATATATACCATTCCGGAACATTCGATGCCCAAACGGCAACGTGATCGCCTTTTTTAACGCCAAGAGCTAAAAGGCTACGAGCAAACTCATCAACATCATCGCGAAACTCCGAATATGTTCTAGTGTAATCGAGCGTTGTATATTTAAACGCAAGCTGATCGGGAAACTCTTCAACCATTGCATCTAAAACACCGGAAAATGTTTTATCTATTAATATATCTTTCTTCCATATAAATTTTCCTGTGCCGGCACGATTGCTGTAAAGACTGGTTTTTCTTCTTGCTACACCTTTAAACTGCCTGATATAATTATTAAACTGAGAAAGAATTATTTCCATATCATTTAATTCTTTAATGTAATTTTTGTCCCAAACAAAAGAAATAAATCCGTCGTAATTAATGCTTGCAAGCGCATTCATTATATCTTCTACCGGCAAATCTCCATCGCCAAAAAGGCAATGCTCAATTTTACCGTCAACAATTTTTGCGTCATTTATATGAACATGCTTTACATAAGCACCTAAATTTTTAATAACTGTATCAGGTTTTTCATTTGAATTAAAATAAGCCGCAGAAAGGTTCCAAACGCAAGCCAAATTATCAGATGCAAATTGATCTAAAAAATCCGAAAGTTTTTTTGACTCGTAAAACATGCCGGCAGTTTCGACCAAAAGTACAACAGAAGCTTTTTCGGCTTTAACAAGAAGTTTTGAAACAATCGATTTAACGGCATCTATACTTCCGCCTTTTTCTGCACGAATACGTACATATGGAATTTTGAGAACTTCCGCTATTGAAATGCACTTAGTAATTTCATCTTCTGCTTCTTTAGTTTTATCTGCATTTGATATATCGGAAATAGCGTCTATACACGGAATACTAAGCCGATTAATGCTTAAGCTGCGCAGTGTTTTATAGGCGTAGGATTTATAAAAATTACCATTTTTGCCTTCAAATAGACTGTTATATACATTGTGAAGTTCAACACCGTCAAAATGAAGATCATCTGCAATTTTACAAAATTCTTCAAACGTGTTATTATGCCAGCCCTTTGTTGAAAAGGATAATTTCATTAATTCCCCTCCTCGAACGCAATTTTATTTAAAGCGTTGATATATGCATTTATACTTGCACCAATAATATCAGTAGATATTCCATTGCCGGAATAGAGTTTCCCATCAACACGAATTTTAACCAGTGCCGAACCCATTGCTTCCTTGCCTTCGGTTACTGCCTGTATTTGGAAATCATCGAGCTCGTAATGATGTCCGATTATGCTTTCAATAGCTAAAAATGCAGCGTCAACAGGACCGTCGCCTATGCTTACACCCTTTAAAACTTCGCCGTTTTTAGTAAGGGTAATTTGCGCACTGGATGTGATTATGTTACCGTTGTTTACAACATAGCTTTCAAGCTTGTAAGTAGCAGGCACTGCAAGAGCAACAGCTGCAATAATTGCGTCAATTTCTTTTGTAGTTACCGGCTTTTTTTCAGCATAGCGCATAGCTTCATTGTAGACTTTATCAAGGTCGTCTGAAGAAATATCATATCCTAGTTTTTCAATGGCGGATATAAGCTCTTCTTTGCCGGAGCCGGCGGTAAATTCAAAGTTTTCGGCTACAGATACTTTTGTTACAGATTTCTCTTTTTCTTCGTTCTTAGTAAACCAATTAATTTGATTAACAGCTTTGCTGATTTTTGTATTGTTAATATTTGTTTTAATGCCGTAATTGTTGCCGATTTTAACAAGAATTTCTACGAGGTTTTTTAGCGGCACAATATCACCGTGACAGGTGGTTTTAACGCCAACAGCGCCGCATTTAACCGCCTGCAGGGCATTCCCTATGCCAAGGCCGTTGGTATTATTTAAAGATACTGCAAAATTAATGTTGCATTTTTCTTTAATGTTATTAATAAATAATGCAAAATCATCGGGGGTCAAAATCTCTGCATCATCACTTATTGTAAGCTCATCAACACCATTTTCAATGGCGCAATTAATTGCTTTAATTAAAAATTCCTCTTCTGCACGAGTTGCATCAAGCGCGCAAAATTCAGCCTTAATTCCCTTGGCTTTTACTTTTTTAATCATATTTTCTAATACTTTAAGCATTTTATCTTCTTTTTTGTGAAGTAAATATTCCATGCCAACTACCGATACCGGAAGTTCAATTGTCACCTTAGGATTGTTAGCGGCTTCTAGGGCAGTAATTGCTAAATTTACAGCATTTTCACCGGAAGTGGCTTTTACCGCAATTTCGGTATCACCAACAAAAGAAGATATTGTTTTTACAAGTAGAATATCAGCACTTTCGTTTGCAATTTCAGGCAGTTCAATAGAATCAACATTAATTTTATGCAGAACGCGCGCTATTTCAAGCTTTTCTTTAAAAGAAAAAACGCCGTCACTTGAACATAATGTCGTATCGATAACTTTAATTGTTCTCATAATAATCTCCTTAAATAAAAAGTCCCCGGGGAAAACTTCCCCAGGGACGAAATAAATTCCGCGGTACCACCCTGATTACCGTATAAACGGTCAGCTTAAAGGTTCTAACAAACCCCAGTCTTATAACGGGACAAACCGTAGCCGCTTACTGTTTTTTTCGGCGACTCTGCTTAGGAGTGAGACTCGGAAGAAACACTTTTACGGATTCGCACCAAACATCCGCTCTCTTAAAAAGCCTATTTTCTACCGATAATTCCGTCAACGCATTTAAAAATTTTTAGTATTATAACATTGAAAATTGATTTTGTCAAGTATTAATCTATTTTATAAATCCAGCCGAATTTATCCTCGATTTTGCCCCACTGAATTCCTGTTAATGTATCGTAAAGGTGCTGTGTAACTTCACCTATCTTGCCGTTGTTTACAGTGAATTTTTTATCTTTATAAGCAAGCTCGCCTATAGGAGATACAACAGCGGCTGTTCCACAGCCAAAAGCTTCGACTAAACTACCGTTTTCCATAGCTTTTTCAAGTTCTTCAACACTTAAAAGACGCTCAGAAACTTTATATCCTTCGCTTTTTAAAAGCTCAATGCATGACATTCTTGTAATACCAGGTAAAATTGAGCCTGTAAGCTTAGGAGTTACAATTTCGTCTCCGATTTTGAACATAACGTTCATGGCGCCAACTTCTTCGATGTACTTTCTTTCAACACCGTCAAGCCACAAAACCTGGCTGTATCCTTTTTGTTCGGCACGCTCACCTGCGCGGTTGCTTGCGGCATAGTTACCGCCGCATTTAGCATATCCGGTACCACCGCGTACTGCACGAACATCTTCATCCTCAATCATAATTTTAACAGGATTAATTCCCTCTTTGTAATAGCTGCCGACAGGCGAAGCAATAATTACAAAAGTAGCATTATGAACAGCGTGAACTCCAAGTGTTTCATCGTTGCCGTACATAAAAGGTCTAAGATATAGCGAAGTGCCTTCTGCTGATGGAGTCCAGTCTTTTTCGCACTTTACAAATTCAGTTAATGCGTAAAAAGCATCTTCTTCATCTAATTGCGGTAAGCACAAGCGCTCAGCAGAGCGGTTCATACGTCTGATATTTTCAATAGGTCTAAACATTTGAACACTACCGTCTTTTGTTCTGTAAGCTTTTAAGCCTTCAAAAATTTCCGTACCATAATGAAGTACGGTTGAAGCCGGATGCAAAGAAATATTTGCAAAGGGAACAATTCTTGCATCGTGCCAGCCTTCTTCACGAGAATAATCCATAATAAACATATGGTCGGTAAATATTTTTCCAAAGCCTAAGTTAGAACTGTCTGGCTTTGTTGCAGGATTTTCATTTTTAATAAATTTAATTTCCATAATTATTCTCCCTTAAAATTAGCTCCGATATTTAATGCAGAAAGGTTAATATCGCGCATATCGGCATGCTTTGCAGAAATAACTTTATCAAGCGCGGCACTAACACTATTGTCATTAAAATCGTTAATTTCTTTTAACAATCTGCCTACAATAATCATATTGGCAAGAGTTGGCATATTATTATCGCTTGCAAGCTTTGTTGCAGGAATATATATAACCCTAACATCATCACGCTTAACTTTGCGTTCAATCAAAGTTGAATCAGCAAATATTATACCGTTTTTTACAACCGCATTTTCAAATTTGTCGAGTGACGGCAGGTTCATAGCAACAAGAATATCGGGATTTGATACGATTGGAGAACCAACATCTTCATCGCTGATTATTACGCTGCAGGAAGCAGTTCCACCGCGCATTTCCGGACCATATGACGGAAGCCAGCTAACCTTTTTATTGTCTATTAAACCTTTATAAGCTAAAAACTTACCGGCAAACAAAATACCTTGACCGCCAAAACCGGAGAATAAAATATTTGTTGCAGCCATTATTTTACCTCCTTTTCAGATGAACGATCTTTATATACGCCTAAAGGATAATACGGAATCATATTGCTGTCAATCCACTCAAGTGCAGCTTTAGGCGTCATTCCCCAGTTAGTAGGGCAAGAGGAAATAACCTCAATTAAAGAAAAGCCTTTGCCGTCTATTTGATTTTGGAATGCCTTTTTAATGGCTTTTTTTGCATTTCTAATATTCTTAACGTTATTTACGGTTACACGCTCAAGATATTCCGGTCCGTCGAGTTGCGATAACATTTCGCAAACTTTAATCGGATATCCGCAAAGCTTTGGATCGCGTCCGTACGGTGAAGTCTGGGTTACCTGACCCGGTAGCGAAGTAGGAGCCATCTGGCCGCCGGTCATGCCATAAATTGCATTATTGATAAAAATAACTGTAATGTTTTCGTTTCTTGCAGCGGCATGTACAGTTTCTGCCATACCTATAGAAGCTAAATCTCCATCACCCTGGTATGTAAATACAATATGTTCAGAAGGATTGGCACGCTTTACACCCGTAGCTACAGCCGGTGCCCGGCCATGCGCCGCTTCAATCATATCGCAATTAAAATAATTATATGCCATTACAGAACATCCAACAGGAGCAATACCGATTGTATTTCCTTCAATGCCGAGTTCATCTATAACTTCGGCTACAAGGCGGTGAACTATACCGTGTGTACAGCCGGGACAATAATGCATAGAAACATCTGCAAGTGCATGAGGTTTTTTAAATACTATCATTATTTTGCGCTCCTTTCCGAATTTGCATCTATAATTGCATTTAATACTTGCTCGGGTGTTGGGATCATACCACCCGCACGATTACAAAGTGTTACCGGTACTTTGCACTCGCTGGCAAGCCTTACATCTTCAATCATTTGACCCATATTAAGCTCAACAGAAATAAACCTGCTTGCATGCTCTGCCGCTGTTTTAAAGGGTTTATTTGGGAAAGGCCATAAGGTTATAGGACGAATCATACCTACCTTTATGCCCTGCTTTCTCGCTTCTAATACCGCGTTTTTAGATACGCGCGCGGCAATTCCGAAAGCGGCAATAACAATGTCGGCGTCATCTACCATAAACTCTTCATACATAGCTTCGTTTTCTTCTACCTGCTTGTAACGTTCATATCTTGAAAAATTGAATTTTTCAAGCTCTTCCGGAACCAAAGATAAAGAATTAATAATATTGTGTTTACGCTGCATTTTAGTGCCGGTAGTAGCCCAAGGCTTATCAACGGTTTCACCAACGTTTAAATCAAGAGAAACAGGTTCCATCATCTGTCCCATAGTGCCGTCGGCTAAAATCATACAGGTCATTCTGTATTTATCGGCTAAAGAAAAGCCTTTTACGGTAAGCTCGGCCATTTCCTGAACAGAAGCAGGCGCTAGAACAATCATTCTAAAATCGCCATGACCGCAACCTCTTGTTGCCTGAAAATAATCGCTTTGGCTGGGCTGAATGCCGCCAAGACCGGGGCCGCCACGCTGAACGTTTACAACAAGAGCCGGAAGATCTGAACCTGCTAAATATGAAAGGCCTTCGCTTTTTAAGCTGATACCCGGGCTTGAAGATGAAGTCATAACGCGATACCCTGCGCTGGATACGCCATAAACCATATTAATAGCAGCAATTTCACTTTCTGCCTGTAAAAATGTACCTCCGATTTTTGGCATCTTTTTTGCCATATAAGCCGCAACTTCTGTTTGCGGAGTAATAGGATAACCGAAGTAATGACGACAACCTGCAATAATAGCAGCCTCCGCAATAGCTTCGTTTCCTTTCATTAAAACTTTTGAAGCCATAAAAACCCTACCTTTCCACTGTAATTATACAATCCGGGCACATCAATGCACAAGAAGCACACCCAATACAAGCTTCCATATCGGTAATTTCTACAGGATGATGTCCCTTTTTATTAATTTTACTTAAAGATAACTTTAATATTTTTTTTGGGCAGGCATCAACGCACAGCCCGCAACCTTTACAGTTATCCGTATTAAAGGTTAACTTAGCCATATACATTACTCCTTAAAATATTTTTTTCTGTAATTTTATTGGAAACAAATTATCATATTTGTTTTTAAGCGATAAATAAATATCTTCTTTAACTGTAGTTGCAAATACCGGCAAATTTGTCGCGTTTGTAATATCGTCAACATATTTAAACGAATCAATTATGCATTGCTCGGTGGTCTCTTCGCCAAGATTAGAGTTATTAATAAACCCTGTAAATTTAATATGTGCGGCATCTTCAATTTCGCGCATAACTTCAATTGTGCTTAAAGCATCCTTAGTTAGCGGCCTGTAACAATTAATAACCATCAGCATGTTATAATCATTTTCTTCAAGAATTTTAGGCGTAAGACGCCCAAGCACCAATGCACCCCTATCATCTCCGCCAACATCAAGAACCGCTTTTTCATCTTTATTATCAACAATGGAATAAATATCACTCGGTAATGCCGGAATATCTACATTGCTGTTTGCATAATCAGAACAAATAATTCGAATACCATGATTTTTAAGCTCATCGGCACTGTCTACTGACCTAAAATATGGGTTTACTATATCAAGATCCGCCAAAACAACTTTATTGTGCTGTTTTTTTAAATCAAGCGCCATATTTACGGCAACATTGGATTTTCCGGTGCCGTAATGCCCGCAAACAATTGTCAATCTTTTATATTCCATATTGCCACCTATAAAAGATTTCTTTGAATTTTACCACTAATGGTTTTTGGTAACGAATCTCTAAATTCGACTATTCTCGGGTATTTGTATGGTGCGGTGTGCTTTTTAACATAGTCCTGTATTTCTTTTTTTAACTCTTCGGTTGGCTCTTTTCCGTTTACAAGTACTATGC